>Ga0307515_10010570_pt1 | contig 17674 bp, 25 predicted proteins | sample 17_EM_MG_FD_194513 | JGI IMG/M metagenome (GOLD analysis project Ga0307515, IMG submission 194513) | Populus trichocarpa ectomycorrhiza microbial communities from riparian zone in the Pacific Northwest, United States - 17_EM | ecosystem: Host-associated > Plants > Roots > Unclassified | place...
GAAGTCAATGCCACTTACCGATGACTACCGCTTGAGAGATATTCTACGAAGCACTGCACGAAGGCTCAAGAGAGCGCAGGCGCACCTGAACTTGGTAAGTATAACCATTTTAGAGAAGCTTACCTGTTAGATATCGACGAATAAGACACGATTGACATATATAATTGACGGCTACGACCGATGCCGGCAGCGGAAGCTCCCAGCGATGATAAGTCATGAGCGGAAGCTTTACCAACCTGATGATTCCGACGATGGCCTACGCCAAGATACAAGCTACGGAAATGATGGTCATTGTAGTATGGTTCGGAAGTGGAGATATGGATGACGGGATCACTTTTGGATGTTTTCTTGATGATCTCTTGTCTTCTTCTCTTCTTTGGATCTCTGCCCGGTACAAATGGCGTCGGCACGGGTTTTACCACCTACCAATGGAGGTGGAGTTTCCCCGTGCGTCGGATCCGCCGATAGGTTGCCCTGTGCGGTACTGATCGATAGAGGGACTTATTGATTCGTACGAATACGTATGTGGAAAGTTTGTTTGATTGTTTCCTTCCTTTCCTTTCCTTGTACGGGTGGCTGCAGCCCAGGAGGTCTGCTCCTAAACAGGGGGATGATGTAACGGCGGGCGGTTAGAGTTGCCGCAAGTGGCACGTGACGTGTCCAGGGCAGGGTAACGGCTATTCTATATAGTCGGCCCACCACCAGTCTTAGATCTCTAGCGATAATCTTACCTTACACTTATACATATACTATCACTCGAGTCGACGTTTGCAACCGTATCCACCTAATTACCGTCTATATCGGTACGCAGCCGCAAGCTGGTGTACGCGCCCTTACACACTTCCCGAGATAACTTCTGCTATGATAATTGCAACCCAATGCAGATATACATCGTATTAGCTTGATCGAGCAACGACTCTCAAAAGAGGGGGATGACAGTACCAGAATCGCAACCCCTACCGCAATCAATTACCGTACCGGATGTGCCGGAACGAAGCACTGTGAGATACATTCATCAATAGAGAAGGAACCCGGCAGATGGACCCTCTAGACAACCTGTTTACGAGATCGGATATGAGACCTACTGCACGACTTTCAGCGACTTAGCAGCCGTTGAACCTTACAACTTCCTACCGGCTATCATGACAGCCCAGGCTACCGATATACTGGCCACCAACGTGAACAGGAAAATCATCGATATCCCAATGGTCGGTTACTCTCGCCTGACAGAACGGTAGAGCGGAGGGTGCAACGCTGCATAAGAATTGGTAAGTCGACTCAGGGGCCCTGCCCTACGATGGGAGGATATAATGCAAATATGGCTACCGAAGCAGTTCCGAACGAGATACCGAACGAGTGCAAATATGGCTACCGATTTGGTCATGAAGGGGATCGAAAATGGCCACCGAGAGTACGGAATAATCTACTGAATGGCATCACAAGAGATAGTCGAAATAACTACCAAGAGATGATCATCGTGATCTCACAGCGACGGATATTACTGCCAAGGATTTCACAAGGAGATCGAACGAGGATTACCCGGAGCCTTACCGGACAAAGCCACTGATGGAGATGTTTACCAACTGGCATACCAGAGGATGAAGACACTGTGGCCAAACGGCATACCGAAAGGAATGCCAAACCACCTTACCGGAGGCCTACCAAATGACTACCGAGAAGCCAATGAATATTCTACCGAAGTTCATAACTCTACCGAGCCACGATGGGAATTGACAATCGATATATATTCAAGTCGTCAGCGGAGCAACAAATTTTCAAAAAACGGAGAGATAGCCGTGTCAAATCAGTCAAGTCCTACCAACAAGTCAAAAGCCTACTGAAGCTGCCGATCGGGAGCGCACCTATGTAGTCGACCGGACGGTCAGAGAAGCGGACTTCGAAAGATTACCGTATCAAGATGAATGACGAGTCAATGCCGAGTACCAATGACTACTGGCTGCAAGATATACTCTACAGAGCATGCGGAAGCACTGCACCAAGCTCAGACAGCACCAGCGCACTTGAACTTGGTAAGTATAACCACCTTAGAGAAGCTTACGTGTTAGATATCAACGAATAAGACGCGATTGACGTCTATGATTGATGATAGCCGAATGCTACGACCGATGCCGGCAGCAGAAGCTCCGATCGATGCCAAATCAGGTGCAGATGCTCTACCACCCTGACGATTCTGACAATGACCTACGCCGAGATATACGAGCTCCGGTTACGGATGGTCAGTGGAGTATGGGTTCGGAAGTGGAGATATGGAGGACGGGATCACACTTGGTTGGTTCTTGTTTCTCTCTTCTCTCCTTCTCTTCGTTGGATCTCGGCCCCGTACAAATGTCGTCGGCACGGGTTTTTACCACCTTCGGAGTCAATCAAGTGGAGGTGGATTTTCCCCGTGCGCGAAATCCGCCGAAAGGTCGCCATTGAGCTGTACCAATCGGTTGTGGGACTTATGTGTTCATACAATTGCGTACGTAGAATGATTGTTTCATTCTTTGTTTCCCTTTCCTTCTTTTCTCTTATACTGGCTTTGGCAGCCCAGGAGGTCTGCGCCTAAAGAGAGGGATAATGTAACGCCACGGCTGCACGTGACGTGTCCAGGGCCGGGTAATGGCCATTCTATATAGTCGGCTCACCACGAGCCTTAGATCCTTAGCGATAATCTTATGTTGACATCAACACGTCTACATATACATTCACTTGAGTCCACGTTTGCAGCCATATCCATATACCGCCGGACGCTGGCTTATACGTCCTTACACCATGTGAATCGTCTTCCAGTGCCTCATTCAAATCCTCCTCCTAATTGACTGCGGTAGGCAGGGAAAGAGTGCAGCCCGTACAATGAAATCCGTCCTAATATACCCAAATACCATATCCTTCCAAATCTACAATAAACTCATAGCCTTCGTGAATTTCTCGTGCTTCTCTCCCGGCAGTGCTTTTGTGAAGATGTCGGCAATGTTTCCTACTGTTGATACCGAAGAGTATTTGACTATACCACGCTCATGTAGATCTCGACTGTTGTGGTAACAAACGTCTATATGTTTCGTCCGTGCCTTGATAGTTCCATTGATGATTTGAGTATGTGCGCCCTCATTATCGCAGAGAATTGGGAGTGGTTTATTGTTCTCGTTATCGTTGTTGTTGTCATTGTCGTGTTGTTTGGTATCTTTGGAAAGTTGCAGCAGCCATCTTCCTTCTCTCGAGGACTCCAAGCATGCGATATATTCTGCCTTGAAAGTTGATATTGCAACTAAGTCTTGCTTCCGTGACTGCCAAGATATGGTACCATTCGAGATGTATATGTGGCCTCCTTGAGATTTTGGATCTGCGCTGTCGCTGCCCCATTCGGAGTCTGTAGAGCCAATAAGAGTGTTTGGACCGGTGGCATTGTAGCGAAGTCAATAGTCTTTCATGACTTGGAGATATCGAAGTACGCATTGTGCTGCTGTTAAGTGTCTGGCGAAAGGCCTTGAATTGAATCGACTAAGTGCTGCTACTGCGTATGGGATATCCCGTCTCGTGGCGAGTGCGATATACATAAGAGATCCAACGATTGTTTGGTAATGTTTGGGGTCATTTGCTCCATCTTCTTCTTCTTCTGCAATATCTAACATAACTTTGTCGTCGAGTGGAGTTGCAGCACCATGAGCTGCTTCCAGATGAACGTGTTTGGGAACGGAGTCAATGAAGACTCATTGACCGAGGCTGATCGAGCCATCTGTTTCATAGTGGATCTCGATCCCGATGAATTGGCGAGCAGTTCTGAGGTTGGTGATCTTGTAGGTTGCAACTAAAGCCTGCTTGATTTCCTCTGCCTCTTTTGCTGCAGTTGGTGCGTAAGCCAAGAGCATATCGTCAACGTAGAGAAGAAGGAGCATTTTGCCGAGGTTTCGTATATACATGTTGGAATCGGCTTCTGATTGGATGAAGCCTAGTGACAGGAGAAATGCGTTGATATACCGACACCAAAGATGTGGCCCCTGTTTGAGGCCATAAAGTGCATTTCGTAGTCGAACGACTGTGACTCCATCCGGTCCACCTTGCTCCGGCCAGCCTTCTGGCAGCTCCAAGAAAAGATTCTCATGGTCGACGTCGGGATTGAGAAAGGGCGTGACTACGTTGAGATGATCGATTTTCCATTTATTTCGTGCGGCAAGGCTTATTAGCAACCGAAAGGTAGTAAGCTTGCCGACAGGTGTGTACGTCTCACCATAATCTATTTGTTCATATCCTTTGATCACAAGCCTCGCTTTGTACTGCGTTGAGCCATCAGGATTTCTTTTGGTCTTGAACACCCATTTCGATCCAATTGGCTTATTTCCGAATTGTGTTTGTGCTGGTCAGAAAGTCTCATTTCGTCTGATAGAGTTGTATTCGTCCATGATCTCAACTTCCCATTGCTTCTTTTGTGGGCTGAGCATCGCTACATTGTAGGTGCACGGGTCGTCATTCATGGTGGTCGATGCTAAGGCAGTGTTCATCAGTTCGGTGAGATTTACCTGTTCTCTGCCTGCGCTTCGTGTAACTCTATCTGTAGGTACTGGAGCTTTCTTTTCTTGCTTGGTAGCTTTCTTGGTAGCAGCGGCTACTCGTCGTGAATGTCTTTGTGTATTTCTATTGACAATCACCTCCTCTCTTGATGGGGCTTGTATGTTATGAGATTCGAGGGTTGGACAGTGACCGCTTTGTCCTTCTGTATATACGTCAGCGTCCCCGTCAGGAGCTACCTGTGAATATATATGATGGCCATCTCTCTCACCTGTATCAGGCGGACTTCAATGTTCGTGTCCATTATTTGTATGACCAGTTTTCGAAAAATCAGAATTTGCTCTAGCTGCGGGATTTCTGTCACCTAGTGAGCGACCATTATGGGTGCGGCCATCAGTCATGCATTGCTCCGTCCCACTCATAGAGCGAGTGCGGCCATGGTCCATGCTCTCACCCGTTGCACTCGAAACAATATCTGGAATGGGTATTTCTTCTTGGAGTAGATCGAATAAGTCGATTTCGGTGATCTCTTCAGTAACATCAGGTAGTTCAGTTTCGCTTGAGTTTTTGCGTTTTAGCGACTGCGGGCACGAGAGGTATGCATTCCTGTCATCGTCAAAAATTGCGTCTGATTGATCGTTTACTATGTTGTGCTCTGGATCCCAAATTCTCCATAACCTTATTGTGTCGTGTACGTATTCAACCAACATACAAGCCTTTGAACTAGCCCCAAGCTTTTTGTTTGTGATCTGCTTACCGGGGATGAGTCGGCGAACATAGCATCCAAATCGGCGCAGGTGATGAAGTGGTGCTCTGTTACTGATTTTCATTCTTGTGGGATCATCAGGCAGCTTGTCATATTTAGGTTGGCCACACGAGTGTAGCATCTTGTATGGAGTTTCGTAGGGAGCTTTATATCCATCGCGATCGTCTCCTTTGGTGAGTCCTTCGTTTGGTAGGTGTTGATGGAGATATACTGCAGTGTTGATTGCTTCCCCCCAGGAATCGAGTGGTGCCTGGGAGTCAAGTATCATAGCTCTTGCTTTCTCGGTAATCGTACGAATCATTCTTTCTGCGACTCGATTTTCATGGTGGGCGTAAGAGCGAAAGAACTTGAGGGCTGTGCCACGTGTGGCCAAAAGCTGTTGGAAGAGCCGATTGTCGAATTCTCCTATGCCGTTGTCGCACCGAAAACGCTTGATGTGGTATCCTCTGGCGTCAATCTTGGCCTCGTGGTGCTGATAGGCGGCGATGCAAGTCTCTTGTTTCTTATCAGGAAAGAGCTGTACTGTGGTCCAGTGTGTATAGTCATCAATGAATAGGGTATAATGCAGATGGCCTCCTGTGGTAAGGAAAGAGAATGGACCACAGGTGTCGGAGTGTACGAGCTTGAATGGTCTTGTGGTTCTGTTGACTTGAGTTCGAATAAATTTTTGCTTTTGTTTCACTTGCAGACAGGGATCGCATATTCCATCGAAGTCTTCGAATCCGTCTATATGTGATTGCATTGCTGCTGGATGTAGATGTGCTAGTGGTTTGTGCCAGAGCCTCATGGTAATTGGAGAAGCAGGAGTAAGTTTGACTGTCGATGATGTGTCCTTCTTTCCCTTCTCTCGTTCAGTCATTGGAGTTGTAGTTCCCATCTCAGAGGTGAGAGCATAACGTGATTGTAGTATATAGAGATTACCGGTATGATTGGCAATGATGGTTGGTGCCTTATCAGCAAATATGTAGCATTTTCCACGTCTAAAAGTCGTTGTATATCCGGCAAGATGAAGTTGGTTTATAGATAGTAGAGAGAGCCGGAACGTAGGAGTATAAAGTGCATTAAATCGTAAGCCCTGTGATATGTTAACCAACCGATGAAAGGTTGTAATTACCGTAGTCTGATCGCCAAGTTTGATGGTAATGGGCAATGGTAGACTTTTGAATGAGATGAAGCAGCTCCTATTGTTGCAAATATTGTGCGATGCTCCCGAGTCCACAACCCACGTCGGAGATGCCGCAGTTGATGATGACGATGTGAGAGCGGTATAAGTGGCATTGTGTGATAGTCAAGAGAGGTCTCGGTCACCGGCTGCGATCCCGTGCTCCGCTAGAGATGCAGTGGCCTCTGTGTCAAGGGGTTAAGCTTAACAGAGTATACGTACTTGAGATAACCAGAGGGGTACTTGTCAGTGAAATAACCTTCGGGCCACCTGACATGCAAAATGACTACCCTAGGCATCCTCAAAACTGTTACGGTCACGATTACCTTTAGCAGGGTATGAGTGGTACTCGTCTCGATTGGATAGAGGAGTTTCGACCTCTAGAGGATTCATTGGATGAGCAATACTTAAGTAGCTCTGATTTGATGATGCAATAACACTGCCAGATCGAAAGGAGGTAACTCCTGCCGAGCGTGTTGTTTTCAACCAGATTCATATTATTCGATAAGAGTGATTATAACTTATCATACTGAGGAATGCCTGGACCTGCAGACACGGTAATCGTTAGCCACTAAGCTATTAAGCGGGATCTAAAAACCTGATCTCTAATGAGAGGTTAGAAATTAAGCACTCCCCGGTCAAAGAGAATGGTCTCGACCTAAGCTATGGCGTGATTAAGAGATTATGACGTTGGCTGTTGATATAAGGCCTAAAGCATCCCCGCGCATTGGGTTGTGACGGAACTGCAACTGCAAAGTGCGGCTTGCTTTAACATGCATGCGTACATGTCACTTAATCTACGTTGGCATAGTAGTGGTTGCCCACCACGCAAGTCTATGATGCAATCATACAATAGTATGTGAAGCTGAAAAACGTTTCTACCTAATTTGGGGAAGCGTTCCAACTACCAAACCATACGAAAGTGAGATGTCCAAGTTGAAGTTATGATCTGATATATGATATGATGCGGTTGTGGCCTGACTATGGTCAGGAGTGTAACGCCTTAATACCTCAACTGCATTAACACGATAACCTGTGGGAACTCGTGGCAATCTCTGCCAGCGCATTGATTTAGAATGTAAGACGCTACGTACGTTCCTATCAAAACCATGGAAACGAACAATGGGTGCGCATGCGTAACATCCCGAAGAAGTTTCTATATAAGAGATCACATTGTTCCGGCAATGAGAAGAACAAGCTCTAGCAGCGAAGTAAAACAGCAATACCTACCAGCGGAAGAAAACCGTTATTTATTATTAAGTTTTTATGATACCTATAGCGACCAAATATTTTATATAAAATCTATTAGCTTTGTGTAGCGGCAGCCCCGCACCTCTGATAAGTATTATTCCGAGTAATGACCTTGAGTTTCGAAAACGACAACGACTTTATAGTGTATGCGCTAGAGAAAATCATCAGCTACGCCAGGAAGCACCAATATATCTTTGTGGCGCAAAGTATCTGGGGGATAGCTTCTGTTATTGGCCTTACGGAAGGATTAGCTACGCATATCGATAATCTACCCAAACGTTCTGAGGTATATCAGGAACCTGCAAGACAATTTGGAATAACATCTTCGATAAGACAAGTGTCAGCTACGCCTCGAGATCTACAGTCAGATTCCAGAATCGATAGCGATCCAGAGTCGGATCGAGTTAAACAGGTTGTGGAGGAAACTCAGAGGTTCCTTGCTTGTTCAAAAAAGCAACGAAAAGAATTTAAGAAGAAACCGGATCCTTTGACGCGAACAAGATCCGGAGGTATTCCGTTCAAACCTTTGACCCGAAAACAAAGGAATCGATTACAAGCGATACCCAAGGATACGCTTGCAGCACATTTAGTTGAGAGAAATAGGGGATTACGCGTAAGACGTAATATTGCCGATAGTATCTGAACTCCAGATCTATCAAGGAAATACGATTGTGAAGATAGGTGACAATTTAGATTGCACTATCTACGAGCATTATATTATCAACACGACATTAATTAATCCTTGAGATTAATTATACGAGTAATATGTATTGTCAGTATTGCGCTATGCCACGATACGATTTAGTTGCGATACACTTAATAGTTTCTGATACGACTATACATATCTGTCCTTGTTGCGTATACGATCTTTACAAACTTCAGACACAATTTGTCTTGGATTACGCTTAAGGAATTACGATAGGATCTACGGCTGTGTACCTAGTATCTGGTGAGAAGTATCTTCGGATATATCTAAGTATAGATACTTAGGGCGGAAGCACCCCCGTAACACTCTGTGAGAGATGCCTTTGTATCTGGCATTGATTCCTTGATATTGGTTTGTTTGTTGACCCTGTTTGGTACTTCGAAGGCGTGTGGGCGTGTTCGGCAATCGGGCAGTATATGACCGGGTTTTCCACAGTGATAGCATAACTTCTCTTCTTTGCTGTTGGGTCGTTTGAGAATGCCACTGTTTCGGTAGTGTGATTTTTCAATTTGCAGTGAGTGCAGGTGTATTCCTTATTGTCGTTGTGATCCTTCTTTCCGCCGTGAATTCTCCGTCGGCGATAACGTCCTCATCAGCGTCCTCTGTAGCGACCGCGAGAGGAAATGGCTGATCCGGTGGCTTCATCTCCAATCTCCTTCTTAAGGCCGGCGGCGTGCCCATCCCTGCGGAGGGCGTCCATGGTTTCTTCGACCGTATGTAAGGGAATTTGATTCTCTAGGATCTTGATCATAGTCGAGTACTGTTCTGGTAGATTATTGTAGATGTGTGTATGCATATCATCGTCGGAGATATCTTGTGGTCTCCCGATCAACTGGAGACGGTAGTCACGGAGTTGTGTAAAGTACTCTCTAAGTGTTTGATCTTTCTGCAGGCGGCATGCTCAAAACGTACGTTGAATAGTAGTTCAGCCGATGTGAGTGCCGGTATTCTCTAAGCGGGCTAGCAGTGTGGTCCACATCGCGCCTGGAGATCTAAGGCCTTCGAGAAGAAATTGTATTGCAGGAGAGCATGAAAGATGGATTGTTGTCTTGGTTTTGGCGGCTCGGATTTTCCAATCGTGGTAATAAATGTTGATTTGAGGTGGTTCAGGTTCTTCGCCGGTGACGATGTAGTATGCGTCCATAGCCCCCAGGACGAGAGTCATAGTTTCTTCCCAAGGTTCGTAGTCAAGATAGGTCAGTAGAGGAATATTACCCCATTCGGTTTTGTTGAATGCAGGAGCAGGCTCAGGAGCAGACATCGTTAGATTTGATCGATGGTGTTGAGTTTTAAGTAGGAGAGGTTCAGGGTTTTTGAGGCTTTAAAAGATTGTGATGTTTAAGTGAAAATAGAGTTTTAACTAAGAGTGAGCGCCGGGCTCATAACCTATTACTTTGGATGCTTTTTTGACTTCTTGATTTTCTTGTCTATCTCGAGGGCCTAAGACCCGTATATGTATAATCTCTCATATGCGTACCCGTATGCTCCATCAAGCATGAGACGCATCACCCTCGTCCTGATGCATATCCTGATACAGCCACCATCTTCATACAAGTCTTCATTCTCATACAAGACGTCAGACAGTGCTGAGACTCACGATCCAAGTACACATGCAACACAAGGCCGTAGTAAGTTACCGAGTGATATTAAAAGCATGCTTCGCTATTTACAATTCATCCGTCACCACGTCCAGACCCCGCCTCAGAATCCGTCCCAGTTCATATCTTCATAACTAGAGTCTCAGCCTGGCAGTGTTGATGTACCATTGTTCGGTGAAGAGAAAAGAAATATCACTGAGCTAATATGCGGAAACCGAGCGTGTAGGGGATAATGCTTGACCAACGATCTACTGACGTCATATTACAAAACGAGTTTAACCACTGCGCACACAAAATATAGATTTCGGATAAAAAAGCACATTAGATCTATACGGGAACCAGAAACTGAAACTATTGGATTGCCTTTTTAGGGTATCCCGTCACTAGTAATAGGCTACACAGCACTACTCATTTCGATGGAAACATTGGATCTCTCGATGGAATACTGCCACCTAGTGTATTCGTATTAACGTGTGCAGGAGATACTTAAGCTCTATAGCGGTAACAACACAACTGTATCGAAGCGCAGGTGGTTAAATAGTCCAGTTTCTGAAGCTCCCAGCAAAGATTATATAATATCATCCACTCGCCATATCTTAATTGCTTGAGTGATGTAATCATCTCATTAGAGGCCTGGCGTCTTTGACTATCAGCGATATCGGTACTATGCCGCACTAAGCAGGCCCATATCTTTACTGGTTAATGCATGACTATGATTTTGCCCGAAATTGGAGCAATCGCAATTCTTATAAGACCCACCGCTGAGTTTCGGATCCACACGTTCGTAAACATTGGATACAAATCTAGAGATAGACCATCGGATGCCGGTGCCTGTTTTCGCCGATGTGATAATGTAGAGTCCCCCACACCACAAACAGCAACCTTCACTGAAATTGAAATTCGCTACCACCAATACCCTATCCATACCATGCCGCAATATTGGCTCTCGTACTAGTACTAAATAATCATATCAACAAACGACGATGTCAAACTCCGAGGCTCAATCGTAATTCATTGGATATAACCCACGGAAGATCCGGGTGTGGCGCTGGGGTTGTACCGTGATACCGGGAAAAAAAAGCTTGGTACCGGAGTTTCTCCAGACGGGACGATCGTATGGCGATAACGTCGACTGTTCGACTCTGCTAAAGAGCTAGGCATTCTAACCATGAGATCCTAGTATTTGTCGGGGAACGAGTACTTAAAACCCACCCTGGTCAATCCAGTTGCTCAACTATACGTGAAATTCCAGCCTTCCCCTACTAGTTCACGCTCAGTTACTTCGGATATGCAGCAATCTCCATTTTGAAGCGGCGATCAATGAACGGGCCAATGAGATCTCTATTTACGCCACAATAAACCAACGATGAGCATACAGATGGCAACAATTCGAGGAAACTGTGTGCGTAGGGGATCCACACGCGAAAAGTTTTCGGCCGCGGCTAGAAATTGCGGTTGAGAGAGGCTCCTTCAATAAGATTTTTTAACCGTACTTTTAGATATGACTTGACTGAATTGGAAGCTACCAGCATGTAACAACCATTTTATCTCTAGATATGTGTAATCCCTGTGAATTCGAAATACAATATATCTGCTATAACTAGCATCTCATCTAGTCTACGGTACTCGGTATAGGTACTATACTAGTTCTGTACGCCGCCATCAAGCGATTCTGAGGCACGTTGATAAGCAGTTCGATATAAATCCTCGGGAGAATCTTGGGTGTAGCTCGGTGGGGAACTGGGCTTACTCGCGATACCGAGAACATGACATTTGATTAGTATAGTACAATGTTTTGGTATAACGGTGTTGTTGCCCTTATCGCCTACCAAGCAAGGACCCTCATTGTACTGTTATCTGAGAAGTGAAGGTTTCACTAACAGCAGACCATTCGCTTGAGTAAATAAAATGTCGCGCACTATCTACTATGAATGCGCCCTGCGGCACGTTCTTGAGCCCTTGGATATAAACACTGAGGATCGAAGATGTGGCGCCAGTGTTTATTGGTTGGGTGGTGCCGTGGTACCGGGAATTCTAACAAGCTTCGGCTAATTAAATTGCGTAACGTGGATCCCTGTACATGTACCTGCTTTGATGAGGGTATTTTTTCCGAGCTCACCCCCGACTCGGTCATATACGTATAGCATGGAAACATCTTGTTAACCCAAACTACGGTGAGTCCATCAGGTTGAATCTGCAACACCGATAATCTATGCGATTCGTACCCAATTTGGGCTAAAGAATGCTCATTCCGATAACAGGGGGAGAAATTGATATGAGCGGCCTTCCAGTGCGATCGATCGTCAATAACGTCAGACTGAATACAGTACTCAATTATTTTGAGATACGGGGGGTGGCTGATTTATTCTGATTTTTGCGTGGTACTCGTTGAATTTTCATGTCTCCGAATACCCATGTTAGTGAATAGTCATCCAACTTTGATGCGTAGTAACCACATTTTTGATATGTCGCCGACGGCGCTTACAATGAGGTGTCGGGTGACTTGAGAATCTGACGAGTATATATTTTATCGAGCATGATGCGTTGAAAATGTAAAGCCTTTTTTTTTGAAGGACATGGAGCAACTTTTTAATTTCATAAGTTGCCTGGGTGGCGTACGAATTCCTTGTTATGCGGGATTCTGGGTTCGGTCCGTGGTATAATTGGTGATACAAAGCTTTTGTTGTTAAATCCTAGGAAGATCATCTGGCGTTTTTGTTTGTTTTGTTTTAATCATACTGTATTCACTCTACTTAGAGTATGACAGCCCCTTAGTCCCCACCGCCTCCGGGCTGGCCGGCTAGATGGCGGAGCTCTACTCCTGCTACCCGTCGTCCCCTTCTGACAAAAGAAAGAAAGCATCTAAAGCGATCGATGAGATACAAAGGAAATGGGATGAGATTCCAAAAAAATAAGAGAAGATGGCCGCAGGCTCCTACTCCTCCGCCCGTTTGGGTGGGAACTTCCCGTCATCAGTGGCTGCCAGGAAGTCCATCACCACTGTATCGCACTTTTCCATGGAGAGCAGTTTAGAGACTTGCACGTGTCGGCACCTTTCCGCTCTCCGTCCCATTGCTTTCCCCACCTCTTTCCAGAGAGTTTTCTGCTGGTCTTTCCATCGGCTGCAGTGGCGGAAAAGGTGCTCCCGCATATGGGCTGTCATCCTACCTCCGCCACTGCACTAGCAGCATTTGTCGTTGTCTCGGTGTCCAAATCGCTTCAAGTATGTGCCCACTGGCGCATGCCTGGACTTCAGTCGGTAGAACCTGGCTGCCTGTGGCTTCATACTATTCATTGGGATGGGTCTCTTGCATGCAGCTTTGCCTTTCAGTCGGTAGCCGTAATGTTTGTTGTATTTGTCGACCTCCCACTTGGCCTTCGCCGCCGTCTTCGCTTCTAAGATTCGTCTGGTCCCGTTTCCCGCCGAGGTGTATAATCGTTCTCATACTGTGTCTGCTCTGTGGCCTTCTCGCACTAGGTTTGCTTGGCAGACTGCATCCTCATTCCCGGGGATGCAAGTGTGTCCCGCGTCCTTACTGACTCCCGGAGTGCGTGTCCGATTGCCCACAGCTCTGCATCGTAGACCTCCGCTCGTCTGGTGCCTAGGTGGCTGCTCCGTGCTTGCATAATGCGGCAGCTCCTACTCTGCGATGGCCGGATTGCGGTCCGTCCGTCCAACACATTCGGACCCCTGCGCCCACTTTGGCCTCTTTTTCTCTCGCCCAGCGGATCGCCTCTCTCTTAGCCGCAGTGTTGTCGCTCAGTATAACCGTCTTCACAGCCGGTTCTTCGTCAGGGTTGGGCCAGTGCATGGTCTCTGCTTCCCGGCCTCGCTTGTGCTCTTTTCTGATAACTTGCATATCGGTGCGCCAGACATGGGGTGGTTGTGCACCTCCTTCAGTTTTGAGCCTTCGCACGCGCTTGCGAGCCTCGCTGTGAATCGTTGCTGCCTGGCGTCCAGGGCTACTGGCGCAGGTGTGAGCCCTGAATCTCGCAGAAGTGCACCCATTGGTGTCGTTTGTTTGTTTGTAATCATTTTGCATTCACCCCCGAAGGGAGGTGCCCAGCTAAGTTACCATAAGCCGGCCGACCACTGGTGGTCATGGCATTTAACTAACATTTTTATACCCCTGTCCATCGGAAACTTCCTGTCCATCCGTCGGCTAAGTTACGGCCACTAGCTCACGCAACACCTACTTCTGACTCAGGCAAAGTCGTTTCCTCCCACTTCCCGCTACCCGATGGAGGGCACTAAGGCCACTAACCCACCAAGCTCACCCCCCATTACTTTAATCGTATGCTCAACCTGTGGTGAGTTTGACTCAGGGAACTCGGTTCATGCGACATCAACCTGCATTACCAGGGAGTCCGCTTTCGGCTGCATCAGTGCAGTGCGACATCAACTTGTGCGATACAAGGAGTCTGCTCGGGACCCATTGGTGTCGTGGGCAGGGCACCCCCGGAACGGTAATTGTTCGCGGTAGGGGTTGTTGCGATTCTGGCAGTGTGATCCCCCTCTTTAAAGATTGTTGCTCTGCTAAAGATTAATCTCATATGGCTTCATGATGTGCGGCATCGGCATTGTAGCTGTGTGACTCGGGATCTGATTCGGGATCGTATTCAGCATTGGAACTCCGGCTTAAGCTGCATAATTCGGTATCTTTGAATAGTGCTCTGAATAGTGCTCGGTATCGTACTCGGTGGAGCCATGCTGCCGGTATATCGTATGCCTGCATATCTGCGCTCGATTGTAACTTCGTAGCTTCATATAGGAAAGGAGATTGATTGTCATCCGTCTCCCGTGATCCATCTCCTGAGATCCATCTCCTGTTATCCACCTCCGGTCATCCATCCATATCCAGTCGCGATCCATATCCTGCCGCGATCCATCTCCGGACGGGATCCATCTCTTGTCATCCATCTCCGGTTGCGATCCATCTCCGGTCGCGATCCAGTTGACTCCAGCCATTCGTTTCCTCTATGAGCATAATTGCGCTCATAGGCCGCATTCTGTGACTTCTTCTGTAGCTCTGTAAGCTCTCTAAAGGTCATCGTTACTGACCTCCATAATGTCCACCTTCCATTAACTCTTCATCGCAGTCCCATAATCCATCCAGTGACATATCGTCTATCATAACAAGATACCCACTCATCGATCCGTCCATATGGCATGGGATCTTTAAGTCCAAATCCAAATCCATGATCCGGACTCGTGAGCACAAGATCTTATTCCACGCAATTGCAGGATACCGCTCCACTCCACTCAACTCCGTTCAACTCAACTCCGCTCAATTGTAATCCGCTCTATGGCAAATTGTAGCCAGGCTCCAAGTCGATTGCATGGTCAATTGCCCGATGCTGTGGGAGTGTCTCCGCCTCTTTGCTGGAAACCTCCACGAAATCTCCGTATATGGCCGGGATATGTCCTCCGTCGTCTATAGCCACCATCTTTGTCTTTGTGCCGGCTCCATCTGGAAACGTTAGTTCTCAATTCGAACTAGATATGGAGCGGTAAGGAGGAATATCCAGGAGCCCGGATTTAAAACGGTTCGCCCATGGAAGAGCCAAGCCCCGCCGTCCAGTGCTCCCTTCGTGTCTCGGCGTGCCGGTAGCAGTCATTCAAGGTTCCCATGTGGACACTCTTCTGCCGCAACTACCGCCGCTGCTCCCTGCTCGCCCATGCAGTGCCTGGTGCCTATCTCACCACTAGAGATGCTTTCCACGGTCACTCCCAGCAGCCCTATACAAACTCCCATTCTTAGGGTGAACGTCCATTCGACCTCCTCACTGGCCAGTAGATCGTCAAAGGCATTGGCTCCAAGTATTTGAATATCCGGAACACTTCTGCCTCTTTCGGAAGACGCCTCTACCTTAGCTGTGATCCAGGTACATTCCCGGGGCATACCTGATGGCCTGCCCGGTCCACTGCTACCTCTTCCGCTCACCCTGGGGTTCGCAGAGCCAAACGTCGAATGCTTTGCAAGTCGACGCTAGGATTCTTGGACATGTGTTGACACGAGAAGATGATGGAGAAGAAGAGAAGATGATGAATTGTCTGTCGATCCAAAGAGAAGGGAAAACTATGGACTTATATATGAAAGAGAGAGAAAAGGAAAACCCAATGCCGACTGCCAAAGCCGGAGCCCAATGCCGAGTACCAGTGCCGAGCCCTCCTCCTCGCCATGGGGACAGACGAGGCCGATGGGGGCAGGCGAGGCTGGTGGGGGCAGGCGAGGCCAATGGGGGCCGTAAGCCACCGGCCACATGCCCGAGCCCGCCAGCACTGAACACTAGAGAAGCCACCGGGCCAAATCCCTACTCAACACTCCCCCTTTGGCCCAAGGCTTTCCAGACGAAATGAAACAAAACCAAAGAAACAAACGAAAGTCTGAGATCCTCCTCCGAGTTCCAAATCCCATTAAATCCAAATCCAAGGAAAATCCAAGCATACAGTGTAGATTCAACCAGAATCCAAATAAACAGTGCAAATCCAAATACACAATCTGAAACAAAGGAAATCCAAAAGTCCTGCCTGTGATCCTATCCGAGTCCAATCTCCTCCACAAATTCGCCGAGTTTAACTCCCTCAAGGGCCTTAGTGAGAGCATCAGCCAGCATCTCCGTACCAGCCACGTGCTTGATCTCGACCTCCCCTTTGGCAATGGCTTCATGAATTGAGTGGTATCGGAGTCGTAAGTGCCGGCTATCAGATTGGAAGTTGCCCGAGTTGAGAGTCGTAACGCAGTTTATGCCGTCATTGAGAATACGCCTGGTGATGTCTCTGCCAATTCCGATTTCTGAGATGAGGTCTCGCAGCCAGTCGATCTGCACTTTGCCGTATGCAGTGCCAATCATTTCTGCTTGCATTGTCAATTGGGCTACTACGCTCTGCTTCTTCGACTACCAAATGACGAGGGTTCCGAGGGCGTAGACGACGATTCCCGAGGTGGACTTCCTCGTGTCTGCTTCTCCCCCCAAGTCTGCATCGGCGTAGCACAAGATTGACTGAGAGTCATGCCCGAGGCTTGAGTCATAGATTGTTAATTTGTAGTCGGAAGTGCCTCGTAGGTATCGAAGCAGGTGTTTGACCGCTTCCCAATGGAGAGTCGAGGGCTGGGCGGCTTCTCTGCCTAAGACTGAGGTTGCATAGGTGATGTCTGGGCGAGTACCGAGAGCGGCATAAAGAATCGAACAAATAGCCTTCTGGTATGTTCTAGCGTCGAAAGGCTGCTCTTCGGCCTGAATGGCATGGGGTTTGTAGCCGATCTCCATCGGTGTTGAGCGCTTCCGGCAGTCGGTCATCTCAAATCGGTCAAGAACTCGGTTGATGTAGCCAATTTGATCGATGGCAATTGATCGTTTGCTGCGATCTCGAGTGACCGACATGCCGAGATATTGGAAGGTGTCAGGCACAGGGACTTGGCCAGCGGCCTTGAATCGATCGTACAGTTGAGATGCAATGGAGGCGACAAGTACCGATTTCCCAATAATCATGATATCGTCGACGTAGACTGGGATTAAGAGGCCATTTGCTTCGAGATTACCACCGAAGAAGAGGCCGGGAGCTGCAATTGAGGCTTGGAGATTGAGATCGTCAACTATAAAGTCAAAGACTTCTTCATAGTACTCCCGATTCGCCTGCTTGATGCCGTACAAAGTTTTATTCAGCTTGACGAGGGGTCTGG
>Ga0307515_10010571_pt1 | contig 17674 bp, 18 predicted proteins | sample 17_EM_MG_FD_194513 | JGI IMG/M metagenome (GOLD analysis project Ga0307515, IMG submission 194513) | Populus trichocarpa ectomycorrhiza microbial communities from riparian zone in the Pacific Northwest, United States - 17_EM | ecosystem: Host-associated > Plants > Roots > Unclassified | place...
CCCTGCAAGTTTTGATGACATTATAGTAATATCCTGGGAAAATAGTAAGTGCACGGCTATAATGCCACCAGAACTTGCAGGGTGGGCGAGTGGCCCGCTCAGGTTGCCCCCTTGTACACTCTACAATAGACTAAGGGTTAGTGCGCTAAATCGTGGCCGGAATTTAGCAGCGCCGACCGCCACGACTTAATGCACCAACCCTTGGACGTTTCATTCCAGAACCCGCGGATGAATCATTTACCGAAAATGGCTTCACATACCGCTTCACAGCGCTACCCCAGCACCCGAGGAGGCTCTTACGATGTTAGTGGCATTGTAATCTGTCTTAGAAAACCAATATCTCTCCAATTGGGCCAAGGCTGAAATGAGAGTAGCTCTCCTTCGAAGAGGTTGTTCTCAAAGGACTCGCTTTTGATGGCGGTCTTTTTATTCCAGAAGAGATACCCTCCCTGCCAGAGGATTGGGCTTCCAAGTGGAGACTTCTCCTTCGAAGAACTCGCCTTTGAGGTCTTCTCCCTCTACATTTCACCCTCCGAAATACCTTCCGCAGACCTAAAAGATCTCATCAAACGAAGCTACTCAACATTCCGTGATCCGGGAGTTGCACCCATTGTGACTCTGGACAAAGAAAAAAATATACATTTATTGGAAATCTTCCATGGGCCCACATTCGCATTCAAGGATGTTGCTCTGCAATTCTTGGGAAATCTTTTCGAATACTTCCTTGTCAGAAGGAATCAGGGAAAGACTGGCAGAGACAGGGAGCAATTGACCGTCACTGGAGCTACAAGTGGTGATACTGGCTCAGCAGCTATATACGGTCTAAGAGGGAAGAAGGATGTATCAGTATTTATCATGCACCCCAGGGCAAAGTTAGCACTATACAAGAGGCGCAGACGACTACGGTCATGGACGCGAATGTGCACAATCTCGTCGTAGACGGCACGTTCGATGACTGCCAGGTATTCCCACTCCCTTCCCTACTTTCATCCCTCTAAGTCGCTAATTACCTCTCAAGACTTCGTCAGAGCCCTCTTCGCCGACCCTAAAATTAACAAAACCCACCGCCTCGCCGCCATAAACTCTAAATTTTAGCCGCATCCTTGCCCAAATAACCTATTACTTCACCCATCCGCTCACCCTCCTTTGTCTCTGGCGCCACAATCTGCTACGTCGTGCCCACAGGCAATTTGGGGGTAAGTCCCGTAATAGTACCCCCCTTTAAAATCCGAGCTCCTACGAGAGGGTATAGGTATATATCACTAACGCTTCTATTTAGGACATCCTCGCCGGCTACTTCGCCAAGCGGATGCCTCCCCTCCGCCAAACTCATCATCGCCACCAACGCAAACGACATCCTGCACCGCTTCTGGCAGAGCGGGAAGTACGAGAAGAAGCACGTCCACGGCGCGGATGCCGTAGGCGGGCTGCCGGAAGACGGTGCCCAGGCCCACGAAGACGGCGTGAAAGAGACGCTCAAGCCCGCCATGGACATCCTCGTATCCTTCAACTTCGAGCGCCTCCTCTGGTACCTCGCCTACAGCGTCTACAACACGCCCTCGACCCCGACCCGGAGCGCCGCGCCACCGCCGGCGCCCATGTCCGCAGCTGGCTCTCCGCCCTCAAAACCGACGGCGGCTTCGCCGTCGATGAGGCCATCGTGGTTGCCGCCCGCGCCGACTTCGAGAGCGAGTGCGTCAGTGACGAAGAGACCCTCGGTACCATCTCCGCCGTCTACAATGCCCCGTCCCCCGCGATGGCCCAGACTGCAGCCGCCGGAACCACCAGCGCGGGATACACCCTCGACCCGCACAGCGCCGTCGGCATCACCGCCGCCCTGCGCTCCGCTGCCCGCAACCCGGTGCCTAGGACGCACCACGTGTCGCTTGCGACTGCGCACCTGGCGAAGTTCAGCAGGGCGGTTGAGATGGCGTTGCAGGGTGCGCATGGCTTTAGCTTTGACGCCGTCTTGCCGGAGGAGTTCCGCGGGTTACGGTTGCGAAGAAGGGAGAGGGCTGGGAGGGCGTGAGGCGTATTGTGGTTGCGGAGGTGGAGGCCGAGCGAGCGGCGGCGGAGAATAAGGGGATGGCATAGCGATGGCGCGAGAAGATGGCAGGGAGGAGATGGTAGAGATGGAGAAAGATGGAGGGATGATCTACTAGTATCTAAAATAGAGTCATTTGTGGCGTCTAAGGAAAAGGAAAAAAAGAAAGCTATTTTGCCAAACCCCGGAATCTAGCCGGAACAGCAGCAGTAGCGGCTGCTTCCACCATCCATCCATCCCATTGCCTGAATTTTTCTCTTTACGAAGAACCAAATAAACGGTAGATTAAACTTGGGCACTTACCCGTCCAAACGGGGCTATTTCTTAAAAGATTAACTAAGGCGAAGAGAAACATCAATGCCTGAACTAAGTAGCTGCAGGATCCACATGTGAGATAAGAATAAACTTGGGTCGTCTCGTCTATGATATATCAGTTTTCCTCCCATCGCACCTTGCCAATCCCCACCCTGTCATATCGCATTTCCTCCCCACCCTGTCATATCGCATTTCCTCCCCACCATTCATATTCGCTTCCATTCCCCTTCCAATCCCCTAACCCAGCTTCGTCTGTAATCGGAACAACAGCAATAGCAACAACAACAGCAACAGCAACAACAGCCAAACCCAGACTCTACCCCTACCGCGCCGCGCTCACACACCCTAAACCCCCGCATCGCGCCAAACCACTCCCTAAACCTCCTTCTCGCCCCACTCCATCAAGCCCATCCCTTTTCCACTGGCATCACTACGCGAGAAGAAGAGGAAGAGGAAAAAAAAACGCAAACCAGGCCTCAACGACAGTGGTAACAACGCCTGCCCCTAAGCGCCCGCATGAAGAAGAGAAGAAAAAGCCAATTAAAGAGAAGAGAAGAAATAGAAGAGGAAGGAGAAGAAGAAGCGAGATACAAAGGCTCTAGCGCAGCCAAGCGCCGCCGCACCATAGAGGCGTCCCGAAAATAAAAAGTATGGCTGGGTGAAGAGGTATCGAAGAGCGCGATCATGCGAAGTCGGCTGAGTAGGAGAAGCCGCGGAATTCTTCTTGCATCGCTTGCGAGAGGACTGGGATAGTATGTTAGCGACAGGTTGTATGAGAAGTGGGGAGGGGCAAGGAGAAGGAGAAGGGGGAAGACATGCCAGACTGTACAGGAGTCAAAACCGGGGTGACGCTGGTAAACTCCGAATCGAAATTGCTCGTATCCGTTGCACTAGTGATTTGCGGCAAGAAGGGGGCTGGGATCCTCTTGTGGTAAACGTCGTCCCAGTTGATGTTCCTGAAGAAGGCGTGGCTCATGATCTCCTGGGCGTCGGTGGGGCCAGAGCCGAGTCGGAGCTCGGGTTCTCTTGTCAGCAGCTTTTGTAGGATTGAGACGGAGTCGCGTGGCATGTGGATCGGGTACAGCGGCTCGTCTGCTAGGATGGCGTCGTAGATTTCATCTTCATCTTCACCGCGGAAAGGAGATTGTTGGAGCAGCATTTGGTAGATTAGCACGCCGAAAGCCCACCAGTCGACAGCACGGCCGTATTTCTTATCAAGTAGAATCTAAAAAGATTGTCAGTGTCAATTGCATATTTTGCAGTAGGCGAAGAAGGAGAATAAGCGGAGCTGCTTACTTCGGGAGCCATGAATTCGGGAGTACCGCAGAAGGTGCTAGTGGTCGAGCCATACCACATCTCTTCTTTGCAAAGACCATAATCGGCGATTTTGATGTGACCATCTAGGGTTAGCAGAATATTGTCCAATTTCAGATCGCGGTAGATGACACCGTTCTCGTGGAAGTATTTGAGCGCGAGACAAACTTCCGCAGCGTAAAACCTAGAGTGCATTTAGTCCAACATTCTCAGACATAAGTGAGAAAATAACTAACTGTGCTCGCTTCGTTCCAAATTGACCACGCTGGATATGCAACATCAAGTCACCTCCACTAATATACTCCATGACGAAGTAAACTCTTGTCTCGGTCTGGAAACAAGCGTGTAGATTGAGCAAGAACGGATGTCGCTCCTTATTAGCAATCAAGAACACCCGCTTCTCTGATCTCGTGCTCTCGACCTCATCATTTTCAATAATGAATTCCTTCTTCAGCACTTTAATGGCATACAGTTGCTTCGTGCTCTTAGTTTCTGCCAGCATGACTTTACCAAAATTTCCTTTACCCAAGACGGCAAGGAAGTTAAAGTGGTCCAGGCCTATCCTCCTTCCGGTACCCTGGGTGTGAGCAGGTGGGGTGGGCTTGTGCTCAGGTGCCTTAGTCAGAGCTGAAGCAGGTTGTGGCTGTTGCTGCTGCTGCTGTTGCTGCTGAGGCGGTAGTTGAGCCGCCTGCTGCATTTCTGGCTGCGGAGGCGGTGATTGTTGTTGCATCGGTGGAGGCTGAGGTATGGCATATGACTGTTTCGGCTGCTGAATTACAGGAGCAGGTTGTTGGTATAGCGAACCGTAACCTGGTATATTTGCATAGTTCTGGGGATTATATTCGGGTTGCGGCGGTAATTGTTGCTGTTGTTGGGGAATGCGCTGTTCTGCTGCGAGGCCCCCAGGAGGGGGATAGCCAATGGATGTTCGTGTGGTCGGAGGGGGATAATCAGACGAAGACCTCTGGTAGGGCCCAGGACTTGCGGTTTTACCAGTCATTGCTGCAGTTGCTGCTATGTTTGCTACCTGTGGTGCTTGAGAAGATGATTGAGTACGTACAGATGGCGGTCTTTGTTGCGTTGGGGATGTTGGGGTTGGACTGGAACTTGTGGTAGAAAATGATGCCCGAGCCGCATCGACAGACGTGGCTGATGGTGTTGGGTATGATTGGGTCCTAGGCGGCGGCTGATATTGCTGGTCTTTCCCATAGGAATATCGCTGATCTGGCTGTCCGCCCTGCTCCTGACCTGGTGGTAGTGGGTACGAAGGTTGAGAAGGTGGAGGTGTTGGTCTACCAGTATTAGGCCTCAAAGTTCGTGAACTCATAGATGAAATTGATGAAGTCTGTCGTTTTTTTGTATTCCGGATCTCGTAGAGAATTTGGTTAGCAACTTCCATAGACATGCCACAAAAGTCCGGTACGAAGTGAACACATTGTGCGTGACAAGTGAGACCGCATTCTGGGAAATAATTAGCAGAATTCCTCTAAATCTGAATATAAAGACTGACCATTGCATTTTTTAGACTGCTTTCTTCCAAGAGGAAGCATATAACCGCAATGACAACACCAATTGGCACCCATGTTTGAGAAGTTTTCAAAGCGATGAGGAATCCGGTGGTTGAGTTTCGCCTCATCCGGATCGGTTTCGGCGTTAGACTGTGTGATGCACTTGGTGACCACTTTGCCATAGCACTTTTTATGGCACGTGTACTTGCAGTCAGAGCACTGCATTCCAGCCGCGTACTTTAGGAAATCTCCGCACAGAGCACACCGCATGATGTTATAGAATTGCTGCTGGACAAACTTATGCCCATACTGTTCGTGAACTTCCTCCCTCCTCTGTCGAATGGCACCTTTCCGGTTCAAACCGACGTCGAAGGGTCGTCGGTCTTTGCTTTGTTTGACTAGAAAGTGTTAGTAAAGAAGACTACATGAGCTAAACCATTCCTTACCGAAACTCATCGTTAACTGAATCCTTCCAACAGGCTCCAGAGAAAACCATGCGTCGATATAGATTGGCCCGGTCTGAGGCACTGGCCCAGAATTCGGGCCTTCCGGACCCATTCCTCCAGGACCACCAGCAGCGCCGCCACTCGGCTGGAAGTTCTGCCCTGGGGGAGGACTAAATTGTAAATCAGGTCGAGGTTGACCTCCATCACCCATTTTGTCGGCGGAAACCCAGCCTGAGTTTTGAAGTTCAGTCTCTATCCTCTTACGGCGCATCTCTTCTGCAATATCCGAGATTCGCACCCAGAGCATGCCAATGGGTAGCGGGTGGTCGCCAGTTTTGTCATATACTGTGAGCTCAATTTCGTTGGCCTTATCTATGTCGAACTCATGTAACTCATCAGTCCATTTATCAGTCCTTGTTGCTTTTGTTCGACCCTTGAAGTTATCTTCAACTTTCATGATTACAAAAGTCTCAGGACCTCTACTAAATCGGCCTGTTGCAGCATGATCTACGTCCGCGACAGCATGAATACGCAGAGATAAGTGACCCGTGAGCGGTTTCCGTTGGCTTGGCATGTTAAGACTGTCATCTGTAAATGGATGTATAAGCATATCTTTAAGGCACAATCAGAGGAGCAGGGAGCGTACCATCACCACCATCTCCACCAACTTCTATATCAACGTGAAGATCTTCGTACCGCTTTAGAGCTTGCTTCAAGAGCTGTATCTTCTGGTTGCTCTCAATCCGGCGAGCTTCGGCGTCCGCCTTGCTCTTTCTGTCTCCTTCAAGCTGATACAACCGGACCATCTTCTCAATACCGTCTTTGTACTGCTTCTCTACACTAAGCTTAAATTCAAGTTGTGATAACATGAGCTGAATCCGAGGACCGAGATGCGGGGTATCATATTTAATCAAATCTAGGAGAGAACCATTAGTTATCCCATAGCCTTCAAAAAAGGAAGACTCACCAAGTCTACTATAATTCGGCCGTTTTGGTTGTCCTGTGTTAGGCCCGGGTGCGGCATAAGGAGCCCTTGGTGGCATCAGGCCGTGTCCTCCACTGATCTGGCTATATCCACCCTGGCTAGAATCACCGTAACCACCACCATCACCCATGTATCCATTCCAGCCATCTTTAGGTGGAGGGGTCAAAGGATTTCTCGGCTGGCTTTGGGAAGATCCAGGAAGTCCTTGCCCAGCAGATCCAGGCCCAGGCCCCCCACCACTTTGAATATTCATACTCTCCATATCCCTCCGCATCTCCAGCTCTCGCAACGTCCCCTCAAAGTATTCAATGTTTCTTCGTCCATCTCGTATTTGGGCATCTAGTCGCGAAAGAACGGCCGGGTTGTTGGTTGACTGGCGCATAGCATTTGCGGCATTGATAAGCGCCTTTTCCCGGTCGATCTTGCGGTGGACATTGCTAACGACTTCGTCTTTGTTCATGATGATAGCTAGCTAGGAGCTGTCCGGCGAAAACTCCGCTCGACAGATCCTTTGACGACAATAGCGGCCGGTAGGCGGGCCTTCCGGGGGGACGAATGTCGTTGAGAGTGCCGCGCCTGGCTTGCGCCGCAAGTCCGTTGGCCCTTGGCTTTGCTGGTTGTACCAAGCAGAAGGGAGAAGGGTAGATGGCCGTTTGTAGCAACGGTGTGACTTGCGTCAGTAGGGTCGGTCTGTTTGTGAAAAGCGGTATCAAATAAATAGTCTGTAGGTAACCGTGGGTATTCGCGTGATGTCAACAAGGGCTACTGCTGAGCCACGATGGGTCCAAGTTTTCGTTGATCGGCCTCCTGTTGCCTACAGAGGTGAGTGGCCAAAAGCTTTTACCTTCGAGAAGTTCAGAGAGAGAGCGCGAACAGCCGGTCCGTAGAGGGCGACGGTTGAACAGGCTATGAGCAGGTAAAAAGGTTCAGGTGGGGTGTCGTTTTGGGTGTTGGCGGGGACAGGGTTGATTCCAAAACAAACTCGTCGACCCGTGTCACAGCCTCGACGCCCGATACATGATGCACTCGCCGAAGATTAATATAGCGCCATATTCTTCAAATCAGAGCCTCTTTGGTACGTTCAATCATCAGCTATCATTCCATTGTTCTGTAAAGAACCAGCGTGCATGCAAATTTCGGCCCGCCGTTTCAACCTTTATTACATTTGCAATTCATCGTGCATTTTAGTCTTATAGATTCAATTACATATATATACAGGCTTGTGACGCGTTTCGAATACTGAATACGACTTTAAAGGCTCGGTAATGCCTCGAGAACGAACTGGTCCAGCTGAGGCAGATGTAAGAAAATAGCGGATTTCCACTTTTGTTTCCGTCACTCACACACACACCTCTTTTAACTCTTCAAGAAAGATGCATTTTTAATCATATTGCAGAATATATCTGCACCCTCGAGGGTTAGAATCCATCCTACAACGGCTGCCTGAAATGTCTAGACTGCAAAGCGAAGCACGACCAGATACTCGGGCATTCGCACCTAGGAATCAGTTCAAAGACTTACCTAATCCTTTTTATCTTCATGCAACTAACTTCCCAATATCTCATACCGACAGGGGCAGCCCTAGCACGCCAATAGCTTCTCCACCACGTCATAGAGATATTTTATAGGTGCATGCGACAGCCTTGAGAGTTTGCAAAATGGCGGTCCAGTCAGCGTTCGCTGCAGCATTCCTTACCGTTCCTGCATATGGGCTATATTACAAATCATTATAGCAACACTACGCCACCTTCCTCCGCGGGGATATTCCATACGGAACGTTGCCAAATTGAAACAATGCATATCGGAATCTTCCCGCTCGAATCTAGCTGATACATAACTAGACAAAAATCTACCTCGCACTGGCAGAAAAAACTCATAATTCTCGCTTGTCATTCAGAGAAGCATCGAGAATACCCAGAGTCATACAAACAAGTAATCAGAGATATCTCGATGACTGAACTTTTAACCAAGTCGGAGCTGAATAGAACATTAGCCTGTGCCACAACTGTACCACAAGGATATACCAAGTCTTCGTGTATGGTATAGCAGAATAGGCGGGAGTGTGCGAAACAGGTCGAGCATATTGCCTTCTCCAATAACTGCGTGTTTTATCTATCAACTGATGCCCCCTTTCAATTAAAATACCGTGAAAGCCAGGATATTGGTTAAAACCAGAATATCGCCACTCTCCGGCAGGACCCCTAAAAATATTCCCCCAGTTTGCTCCAACGAAACGCTCAACCAGACTAGGACCATAATTATCGACAATAAAACTTCATCGCTCCTTTATTGTAGGCCTCGTATCATCAACTACAGCCTGTACGGGCTTCAGTGTTCCCCCCCGTGTGCGCGCACCACACACACCTAATTTCGCTACGTCTGCAAGGTGTAGTACGTGGCCAGGACTTGAGCCACGGCCCACATCGAATTTGGAGCTCTGAGCTCGATTTTGAAGCTATTCTAAACTCCTCTCTCTTACTAAAAGTCGTAATATCTATTCCGGATGGTAGTATTATAAAGCTTCTTTCTCTTATTAATAAGCTCTAAATACGTTAAATTAACTTAGGGGAGTAATTGGCTTGATGGGCGTATATACGCTTATTAGCGCTATAAGAGGGATTTTAATAAAGGCGTGCTGCTAATCGCCCATATACGGAGCCATATTAAGGAAGGTAATGAGGTAAAACACCAAGATCTGGAGGTAATATCACGACTTTTGGTGAGAGAGAGGAGTTTAGAACAGCTTCAAATCCGAGGTTCCTCTGCCTTTTTGGTTGCTATGACTGTTAGCATTGCGAGTTTAAGAACATTCACAGGATGCCTTACAGAATTTTACCACTAGGTAATAGCCGCCCAAACACTGCTGAGATGTTATTGCTTTTGACCGGTGGCCAGCCCCAGGTTTGTGGTGGCTCAGCTCTTTCGACGGCGCCTTGGCAATTTAAGCTTCCGACAAACACTCAAGTTCCAAAACATAACTAGGGTTACTGATGTGTTCCTTCAACAATATGAATGGGTCATGAAGAAATTAGCTAGATGAGTTCAAGAAGTTGTTCAGCGGCTCTGACAACTTGCGCCACTTAGAAGTATGGAACTTCGAAGTGAGAATCCTGTCGACCGAGTGGCAATTACGAATCGTCGTCACCAGCCTTTTGCCACCTACCCTCATGTATATACAGTCTCTTTTTCTTTATGGGTAAATAGACACACGAGTTCCTAACCTGGTATTTTCGATCGACAAATCCCAAATCAAACTTCCGGGCATATACCTAATATGTTTGAAAGATACTGTGATCAGAATGATCTAACAGCTTGGTTTCAGGGCTAGGTAGATGACTACCCTTCTGATTGTGAACCCTTCACTAACGCTAGGCAGAGGAGCATGAACAGCCTGGGGAAGCACTAGAAGGCCTCAGGATTATGTGAGTCAATCAACGAACAGACGTTACGAAGAAGTCCGTTAACATATACCTCGGATTCTCTGAAGGCCTTGCAAAATGTTGTAATGATAGCCCAGCGTAGCCAATAAACCGTCGTTTGGCTTAATAAGGCTTTTATTGATTGATTGGATTGTTAATTGAAGCTTTTGGGTTGGACAGATTATTAAGATCCAATCGCAATCGTCTATTAAACGACTAATAAGTATCTTAATGACGCTGTGGCGTGATATTAATCCTAACTAGGTATTAGGGCGTAAGTAAGAGTTAATGCACGGACCATAAACGCGTTCTTTATATCCCTTTTATGCGTTTTGTACGCGTATTTGACGCGTAATTGACGCGTATTTAGATAATTTTAGGGGTGCCAACCCTATCCAAACTGGATTGATTGGATTGATAGGTTAACATTTGGATTAGCGATCCGTCAATTGATTGATTACGGATTGGACGCTTAATTACCCACACTGTGATAGCCTGAAAGCGTTAACGTCTCACCCTCCTCTACGCATGCGCGAGGCTACTTTTATCTCCATTTCCAAAGAAATTTCGTTACCGTTCTTTTACCTTCAAATGCTCGAGGAATACTCAACAGTCTTCGTAGACATACAGAACGTTTCAACCGGCTCAAATGAAGACATCCAGAGTATACACTGCGTTTCTGTAATAAGGTAGTCCTCCAAGCTGACGTTGAGCGTGTAGATTTCATGATTCAGAATGGCTCCACTGCAACCTCTCAATTCAGCGTTGCCTTGAGCTATGATCCCAGAAGGCGTTTGACCAGTGCATTAGTTCACAACCTGTCCAAAATGGAAACATCAGGAGTTATACAGGACGTCATGAGACATCGGGAAGATATTGCCCTTCCAACGTTACCACCATCTCCTCTCTTGGTTTCTAGAATGAAATCTACAAGCACTGAGCTTCTTGATGGTAACAGACAAATTCTAGAAATCGAGCACCAAATAGGTATTTAAATAAATTCCCATCCAGGTAAAGAATACTGCTCTACCATTGGTGAAAGCGGTATGTTTGTATAGACTTGTAGCTTAATTGCGCAAAGGGATAATGATCTGAGTGCGCGAGGTAACGCCGTGGTAAAACCAATATCGAAGGACTAATTGCGCTGACAGCGACTCGAGACAGCGCAGCCATACGGGTCATCCGGATCCCTACAATCAGTGCCGTGTTACTGCCCACGGTATGCGCTGCTGTAAGTAGCAATAACTATCTACGTTTGCTACGTCTTTAAGTTTAGAGTGGTTTTCATCTTTATATTTTGATATTACATGTTCTTCATAAAAAGTAAATAGCAAGAATAAAAGTAGAAGATAGAGCAATCTAGAACCGAGAATAATTCTCCCCAATGCCGATTTCACTCTTAGTGGTTTACGATACCATCAATACCTGATTTTGTCGCAAGCTATTACTAGAGAGCCACGTGACGACATTCTTGTGCTGAAGGCTCTCCAAGATATACTCAAGTGAATGCTTCTTCTTCAGGATGTCTGTGGTTGGCTGAACTGGCGGATATGCTTTCGGGGAATACTCCTCCGACTTGTCTAAAATTATGGGGCTATCTTCCGTATCCTCATTGAGTGTAAGTTCAGCGGCACGATCAACCAAGTCGCAATTTGACTGGGACTTCTCATCATGGGGTGGACAGGGAGACAAGACCTCTGGAGAAGATGACGCCGAGAAATCTAAGCTCGGAGCCGGCGATGGTGGCCGAATTTGGGCTAAGTTGGTCATCGTGGACAGATCGCTTTGTTTCTTTGCAGAAACTTTGTCACTATCAATGACTAGCCTTCCAGGCAACTGTCCCACCGGTGCGACCAGAGCAAGCTGTGTGAAAGGCTTTCGAGGATGAGGCTCATCGAGAGTCCTCTCCAGCATTCGGTTGATGTCGCGGCAAATCCGCATAGGCGAGTGAATTGCAGAATTAGGTGCTTTACGGTGTAGTGGAAGACAGACTTTGGTGGCACTAAAAGACTGCATTATATCTGCAAAAACATCCTGGATCGGAGTGAACAGGTGTTGACCGTTATCCCAGGCCCACAGCAAGCCCACAAGCTTCTTGTCCCCGTCGCGAATGATCCATGCCCCAGAATCGCCTAGATAGTCTTCAGCAGATTGCTGTACACCGGTCGGTAGAATCATAGCCCATTCATATGATACGCCATGTTCATCACTGACAATTACTGGCGCAGGACTGACCTCGCCCTGTTGCTGTCCACTAGTCTGTCCAACATAGTGCACAAAGTCATTTGGCTTGACTTCGCTTGCCTCTTCACACAGATTTCCAACGCCTTCAGGACGTCGTCCCTCTGCTTTGAAATCCTCAACTCCAAGTTCAGCGCAAGGTCGGTGTCGGTGCATATTCTTCCCGGCCCGAGCATAAACCTTGGAAATAGACCAGTCCATACGGTGCATGATGTGTGAAACCTCGCCATTGGAAGATGAAAAGTGAGAGATAGTGGCTGGTCTCATCGAATCCGAGCGACAGCGCTTAGTGATGTCTCCTAACATATATTCCTTCATATCCCTCAATAAATCCTTTGCAAATTGCTTATAATGTTCAAGCTCTTCATCAATTTCATTCGGAAACATTGAGCGCTGCAAATCCCTTAATGAGATCACGTCCGTTTGACAAGAGACGCTAACCTTCGCAGCGAGCTCACGGAGCTTTTGTGCCAGCTGGGATTTCAATTCAACAATGTCCAGGAGAGATGGTGATGTTACTCTCCAGTCATTTATACGTCCCCTTTCCTCGACATTCTTGATAAAGTGATCCACGGTAAGCATGTATTTGACACCATCAATCAGGACATAACCGCCAAGTGTTGCAGATACAGTATCACAGTCACTAAGCCCAATTGATGCTCCCATCCCGGGTGTGCTCCAGTATCTTCTATGATGAGGAAACCGTTTTCGATCATTTGGGAGGTCATCATCCAAGGATTCAATATTTGAGGATCCAGTATTTGTAGAGTTACCCCCAACGAGGAGTGTTTTGGAACCCTCTGAAAAATGCACGGGAATCGTGCCTCGACGGCTTTCCTTACATATTTCCTCGATTTTGGTCCGGATCATCTTCCGTATGTCTTCGGACTGTCCCAAAGCGCTTTGAATTCGAATGGTCGGAACCGGTTCGCTTTCACGAGTCTGTTGCCTTACAAGACTAGCAGAATAATCCTTTCCAAGAAGGGGGCTTAGAAATTCTGGAAGGCGAGGAATAATGTATTCTAACCATGTAGTCAAGACCTCTGAATCCTGTTCGGCTCTTACGGCAAGAATCTTGCATCGTAGAGACGAAGACCCTGGGGTAGTGTGGACCTTGCGAAGATTACCAGGACGCTTCATCCGAGAGCTATCCCGAGGTGAGTTGCCTGGTCTAAGTTCAGAAGCCTCGTACTGTCTCACGTCCTTTAGAGCCTCTTCGAGTATACTCTTGCCCTGCTTTGTGGCATGACTTGAGCCTTGTAGCTTCATAGTTTCCTTCGATACTTGGAAACATGAAGATACGTGCAGGGATTCCAACTGCTCAAGGATGCTCTCATATTCTATTTGAACTGTTAGCAAGCTCATACTAGCTGTAAGTAAGGCTCATTACCGTGATGTTTCACTAGAGCGTGTATATCTATGATGCGGACGCTAACAATTTCCTCGGAGCTTGGGCCACCGATGCCCGATATAAGCATTGCATCAGGATGGAGGTTGAGATAATCTGGTTCGGATAACTGGTGTGCATGTTGGTGCTCGCCACATTTGGTGTTTCTGGGGATGGGTAATTCTTCAATTTGATGGTCGACTGGCTGCAATGTGTGTTTGTGAACCCTAAAGCTAGCTGCAGAAGAGTTAGTGGAACTCCAAGACGGCCAGAGGATCCCAAGAAGTGTACCAGCAACCTCGTCTTCATACTTTCCTCGCTTTGCACCCGATTCAAATTCTCCATGGATAGCACGCTTGGTACCTGCACCTTGTCTTTCCAAGCCGTCTAAAAGCAATTGCAATCCATCGCAATTGTTTGTATTTGCGTGGAGAGGCAATGCGCTAGGTAAGGCTAATACGGACGTCAGAAGATTAGATAATCTGTGCTCCTGTGCTCTAGCTTGAACTTACCCAGCTCAGGCTGAACCTCACAATAAGACGCATGAGAGGTCGAGTGCGCGACAGCTTGATGCTTACTGAAATCAGCCTGCGATGCGAAATATATGCCCCCAACGACTCCAATTTTGAAACAAGGCTCCTCTAGACACTGTAAGGATTGAAAAGGCAAAGCCTGATCTGCCTTGTGAAATCTTTCGAGATGTGTTTTGAGTTTCTCGTTACGTAGGAAGGATTTAGGCTGCTTCTGGGTTAATTTACAAGATCCACACTCGAAGGGATGTGGACTCTCCGGATGTTCCTCCTTCAGATGAGTTTTCAGATCTTTGGGCCGTTCAAAGAATTTACCTCCACAAATCTGGTGGGGGCATGCGTGCTGCTCCTTCTCATGTCTCCTTAGGTCGTAAGTCCGTGTGAAGGTCTTGCCCTTGCCCTTGCAACCTGTGAACTCGCACACGTATTGATCCCCAGTAATTGGCAGAGAATTTTCTGAGCCCTGTGACGTATCCGAAGTCACTGTGTAGTTCCCTGGGCGCTCTGCACCAGTCCATTCAGTTGTCTGGCGCGCTTCAAATGAATTGTTTTGGGCTATGGCTGGAAAATATGAGTCGAATGACTAGGGAACTTCAGCAAAGGTTTTGGAATTTGTGATTGAGGACACACCTTTCCTTCCATATATAGAAAATAAGCCTCGTTGGGACTGGAATCATTTTGGGATGTTTGTTCATTCTCCAAATGACCATCCACATCCAACCCCAAACCAAGCTGGTCGAACTCGCCATTTGGCTTGAGTAGGCTGGGAGCCCAGCTACTGTCTACAGTCGATGGTGATTGGAGACTATAATTGAAAGATGCGGTGCCTTCTTGGTAGTCGAGGTTTTCGAACGAAGCGTCATCGTCATTGCTCCCGTTGGGTGTGAGATAAGGTTCTCGCAGGGCTTTCGTCATCGTAAATGCAGCAAATTTGTTCTCTTCCGTATTGCTGTGTTGGGGGTAGTTCGTTGAAACAATTTAGCAAAGCTAGGTGTTGTAGCTAACTTCGAGGTCCGTCATGTAGATAGCACTGAATCTAGCCAACCTCAAGGCCTTTTGTAATGGAAAAAAACCTCAAATCAAGAAGAAGGCACCGAAATATAGACCGTGGGCAACAGCAAGGGCGCAAATCACCAGCGCAGGCTAAGGAAATGAGAAGCATCACAACTATGACGCGAACTCCGTTCCAGAGAAGAAGTTTAGGGCGGTGGGTGAGCACATTGTGGGCTATCCGTTAACCCGCAGAAATATTGAAAAGATTAATACTTCGAAATTCGGGCAAATACGTCTTACACAGGGCACTTCCCTAGATGTTGGATAGCCGACGACTTCAAGCTTGGAGTTTTCCGCAAGGCGTTCTCCCCGCGGATGCCTGATAGGCTTTCCAAAAGTACGTCGACGATTCGGGCAAACAAGTTTATTGCGATTCAAGATTCCAGCTGCAAGGTAGACATGAGTCGCGCAGCGGGCCGTAACAACGCCCTGTGGATGCCCACAACGCCCCGTAGATGTCCACAACGCCCTGCGACGCCCTCCGACGCCCTGTAACACCTTTCGGCGCCCCTATCAATGAGAACGTCAGTTTTTCTCCCAACGCCCCCGCTAAGATATGCAAGATGATTACCGCAGCTGTTCACGTGGATTTGCGCTACACGCGGCCTGACTTTTGGTGGTCTGGTAGTAGTAGGTGGGTGGAGAGCACCGACACGTCAGAGATATCAGCCCTCTGCCAGATTGAGAAGATCGATTATGCACTCTGAGATATTCCGAGTAGATGTTGCCGGCTGTATGGTGCCATAGAGCTACCAGGCTAGTCGATCTCCGGATGAAGTGTGCAAAAAGTTATGCAGACGTGGCAGTCTCCGTCAGCGCCGAATAGTACGACTTAAAAGTAGTGGTTTTTTTTAAAAACAAAGTCGAAAGTAAAAATTAGAGTTTTGTATGAAATTGATTCTAAAACTTTTTTTTATATAATTTTATTTGGGTTCTTTTAAATATAATTTAGTAGATTTTTACAGCTTGCCTACCTTTTGCGGGAGTATTGCGAAAATCAAGATTAAGCGAGCCGCCTACCTATAAAAACGCTTCTATCCCTTCGAACGGTGACGTCCATCTCTAAGTTGGCCCGTGCGGGGGGAAAATACTCGGCACAGAAAAACGAGTCAATTAGGCTTGGTGGTTACCTAAATAGTCCTGTTTGCTCTATTCGTATACTGTCAATTTAGGTTGGATTTAGCCTATTACCCCATCCTTGTTTCTACTCCGGTTATACTACTACCCCCTATTCTAGTAACGTACCCTTATTCCCCCTTATTCCCCACACCTACCTTATATATAAATAGTTTCTTTTCTTTATAGTTTAAATAAATAGAGTCCTTTTTTATATTTTTTTATTATTAAATATTTGGTATATAGACTACTAATTAATAGTTATAAGCCTAGGTAACTTGCTGTATTACACCTATTTAACTAATTAATTCTACCCTTTATTAAATTGCTGCTTATTACTAAATCCTTTATTTATCTTTGTAAGCACCTTTTAATATAACTTTTTAACCTACCTAAGCTATTACTACGACGGTAATATTATTGAACTAAGTTAATTAGGATAAATAGATTAACCTTATTAGGCTTCGAGCTTAAATAGGAGATGTATAGAAATACGTTAACCCCTTAACTAAACAGGATTAGTTACTTTAACTAATTTAACTAGTCTTTCCTAGGACTTAAGATATAACGCTAAAAATAACCTTATATATAGCTCTCTTTAAAAACAAGAAGGATAAGCTCTAAGTTCTCTATTTAGAGGAAGAAATACTAGTAATATAGTATTTTTATAAAGGATTGAAATTACTTATATAATAAGGGTAATATTAATATAATTATAGATTAGCCTCCAAATATAGGTTACTTACTTATTTTTTATATAGAATTTATTGTTATATAGTAGTAATATAGTATCCTAAATTGCGTTATCTCGTACTTAAGTCATTATATTAGGTTTCTTCTTATCTTAGATTTTTCTCTAAGCTTTAGCTACCTGTATCTTTAGTATATTCTAACTAGCCAAGGTAGTAAAGAGTTAAGGTATATCCTAGCTGGCTAAGCTAGTGGGGAGTTAAGATATTTATAAGTCTGTCTACTATAACTAAGGAGCTTTACTATTTACTACTAGTAACTAAAACACCTTACTATTAGAGCGTTGCTTTTTAAAGATGTCTACTATACTAATAGTATTATCTATTATCTCGCTAGTAGTACAAGGATAGTTATATACTGTACTAGGCGTATTTCTAACTTTTAGCCTCCTTATTAAGGCCTTTAAGCGTTTCTTTATACTAAATGGCGCTATATAGCTTATGTTAGCGACTCAGTCAATCGAGACATAAGCACGGCAAAAGGGTCGCGCAAGCCTGTACGATTGGATTGTCCATAAACGAGAATCTAAAGCTAGAGAAAAGGAAAGGAAAGGACAAGCAGCAACG
>Ga0307515_10010572_pt1 | contig 17672 bp, 11 predicted proteins | sample 17_EM_MG_FD_194513 | JGI IMG/M metagenome (GOLD analysis project Ga0307515, IMG submission 194513) | Populus trichocarpa ectomycorrhiza microbial communities from riparian zone in the Pacific Northwest, United States - 17_EM | ecosystem: Host-associated > Plants > Roots > Unclassified | place...
ATACTTGCTCATCGGAGGGTAAAGCACACTGACACAATATTTTACGTGGTTCGGCAAAACCGCCTACATCCACGGGAGAGAGTCCATATTATTTAGAGATAGAAAAAGGATACAATAAATACATGGAGGAGGATCACTCAACTCCCAGCTCACACACCCTGCTGCATATGGCAGCAGGGCTGCTGCCCATGGCAGCAGCTCCTCTTTCTTCTCTTCTTCTCTTCACGTTCTCACACACTCTCACTTCTCTCACATTTGCTCTCCACAAGACATGCCTCTTTATAGGCATTTCTTAGCACCCTTCTCCAGCACATGAAGGGGACAATGATCCTGAAATCATGCCACTAATTATGCTCCACTATCTACCAAGTGGGAGTGGGGTATTTGCCACAATAATGGCAATTTCCTAACACGCAATGGAAGACAATTCAATTGGAAAGAAATTAAAGCTTCATATCAAAAACTATTGAACACGCTTTGCAAGAGCAAGCAGATTCTGCAGAACTTTGAATATCAGCTTGACCTGCAAAGAGGAATGGAACAGCTTGTCAACCAGATGCAAAAAGAATTCGGAAAAAACACCTAGAGCTTTGAGTAGAAACCAAAATTTCTGATTTTATTGTTGCAGCAGACAGAATAACCTGCAGGTGCAATCACCGAAGGGACCAATCATGCTTTGAAATACCATGAGTTTCGAGGAACCTTGTCTATGCATTCTGATCCATCAAAATCCAGTAATTGTGACACAGCCATTCCATGGCCTAGGCCATAATTTAGGATTGGTGCTGGTTTAAGGTCTCCCAAGAGGGGGCTGCGCAAGTCGCGGCCCTGCCAAGTTCTAGTCTCAAAACTCGCACTAATTAAGATGGTTCAGAGAAATTAATTATTCAGTGGCAGATGGTAATAATCATCAAGAACACGAACAATTAGCATGGCTTAGAGTTTGAAGTGCACATTCATTTACCAGTCTTGTTGTCTATAATTAAATGAGTGAAGCTATTCGACGAGCAGTAGAGTTGGGCATGTTTCAACATTAAGAAGGCAATAAGGCTTGCAACAATAAGTTTTCTAGCATTTTTCGGCCTCTTTGCTATCCTTGTCTCATCAGTTGCTGGATCACCAGATGGTATCCCTGCCCGTGAAGAACACTACTCAAGGCAATATGAAAACACTCTAGGATTGTGGGGACAACAGAGATCTTGAGCTAGTGAATCATTTTGACTTTCAGTACAGGGAAAGAAATCTTAAAACGGGAATTGGCAGTACCAGTTAGCAGCTTCTTTCTCACTTGTATCTAAAAGGTAACAGCAGCAAGAATTTTATAAAGGATCCGCGGTGTTGCCTTTGGAAACTCGAGGACCAGAAGTTGCATTCATGTTACTAGATTGATTTTCATGAAAAGATTGTCACGAGTCTTCCATTTCTTACTCATTAGTTCTTCTCCTTGATTTTTCTTGATAACTATTATATATTCTTGTATATAAACTTTATTGCTTTCATCCCACGTCAGGCGGAAAGGAAATGAGCTGTTGAGCACATAGCAAACTATTCTTTCGCCTTTTACTATAGAATACAGGGTGTACCTGCTGCAGACAGCTCTCTTGAGGTAGGGCTTGCCCTATAGCAGTTCAAATCTGATAGATGGGGTTAAATGTTAACCTGTTAATCCCAAAACAAACACAACCTTTACCATGGATTACCAGATTCTCATGATGAGGAACTTGAAAAGTGAGACAACAAGTGATTTTGAGAAGTATTATGATTCGATGCATTCATAGTGATTTTGATATAATTGTCTGTCTGTACCTATAACTACAAAAAATCAATAATTACAAAATTGTGGCAAGATTAAGGATGTTGAAGAGGACATAAACTAATGATTGAGTGTATTGAGGAGGGAAACTCTGACTTTTAGTAATCTCCTAAAAACACACTCTAATTCTTCCTCCACTTCCTGAATGCTGCACTCCAAATCCTTTAGTCCCATCAATGCAGTTTGCACCTCTACATGGTTGGATTTCTTGCCAATTAGACAAATCAATTCAGAATCCATCTTTTCAACTTCATTTGCACAACCTTGTCCTTCACATGAAACACGCCCGGATTGCAATAATTTTGAAACCGCAGACCATCCAGTAGTTCTTGCCTTCGGTCGACAAATTAAAGATAAGAGAGACTCAAACACCAAGAGACTGATTTCTTCAACCTCTTTTATCATGCTTACTACTGCAAACAAGTTCGAGTCCTTGTCCACAGATGGTATGCTTATGCTCTTCTTTTCTGTTCTCTTCAGATTTCTGAAACACTTGGAAATTACTTTGTTCAATCTCTTTCTCGAGATCATATATGCTCCAACTTCATTTTCCGAGCAGCTGGATTCTCCACATCTTTTCCTTCGAAGGGACGATTCTAGCTCCTGTACGCATTCCTTCATTTGAGAGAAAACGTCCCTGGTGGTGGTGCCACACACATCCAAAAACCGAATAGATCTTTCTAGCGATTCTTCTATACATTTGCTGTAATGTTCATTGGAAAGAACCTGTTGGATGAGGGGAAAATGAAGCAAATCATCGAAACTATCATGTAAGTCTTTGAGGGCACTTAATTTGTAGGATACAGATGAGGAAGTTGCTTCTGATTCTCTCAACCTAGACAATTGCTCCTCAACACCTTCGGTTAAAGGATGATTTTTGGAGGGTAGACTGTTGGAACGGAGATGGAAAGTGGATTTATTAGAGGTAGACATGTTGATCTTTCTTTTGGCAAAAGAAAGCAGTTTTGAAATCCTCAACGTTTAATTAGATGTTTGTTGTCCTGGCTAACATCAATTAGGCCATATATATATATATAGCAGAAAAATGAAGACAGGAAGAGCTCCATCCTCGTCTGGAACTTGTAATTGTTTTTCATGTGGTGAGTTGGCAGTTCTGCCAATGTTTTGTCGCGGTCGGATCTCGAGATGAGAAATCCCATAAAAGAAATCCTAATGGAATCTCTCCAAGGACTTGCACGAGCACATTGACACCATGGCTCTCAGACAGTAGTTGACCATCACAATATTAATTTGATTCGAGTCTAATTATGCAGATTGTGCAGATCTTCATGTGAAGATGGTGTGTTATAGGGTAATTGGAGACTTTAGCCTGCTATTCAATTTAAAATTCATGCAGGCCGTGTGTGTGATCTTAATGAATAATAATATTCAGCCATCTGCTGAGAATTCATTGAAGGAAATTGAAATAAACACTTCCACAGCACAAGTGTCTAGAAATATTAAAAGAAAATGGAGATATCCTACTAGTATGTGTGTGTGTGTGTGTGTGTCATCTTGAACATAGACCATTTATTGTTGAGATTCTATGTACTACGTACTAGTCTATCAATCGAGACGGCAAGTCCTTCAAGAATTCAGCCTCTTACCCCTAGGTCAAACCCGAGAAATAAAAAGCCAAGAACAGCAAGCAAGTTACATATTTTAAAGAACGTGAACAAGAGAAAGAGATGACAAGTTTTGCATACGAGCAGTTCATCCTTTCAGAAATAGGGAAAAGAACATTCGTGTGGCATTTCTTTGGCAGCTCTTTGATTGAAAATCTTGAGTAACCATATAGGCTTCAAAGCAAAAGCAGACCACCTCGGTCCTTTTTGGATGTCTTAGCTATTTCATTGAGCTTTCTGATGCCGTGACAGCATTTTCTCGGCCGGTTATGGGATAAACCTCCCGGATACTCAGAACAGTCAGGGAAGTAACCCCACACCGGCGAGAACAGTACTTCGGAAGGGTCATAGTCATCATCTTCGCAGATACCATTTTGCTCTGACTGTATATATATAGTACACAGAAAATCTATTTCAATATACATAAATTACGAGTAAAGTTTATGTCAACGCCCTCCATCTGTCCCCCTCTCTCCAGTACATTAATCTTGAAATTCTTACAAGACGGCCTCAGATGAATGAGAATGAAAGAAATCATAGTTGTTAGTTTCTGTACGAGGTCTCATCTCGTTCAGGACCTGTATCATTTGGTCGTTGGTTAACTTCAGTCATTAAATCAACATAAATCATTTTTTAAAATAAAAAACAACTTTATTTTTAAAAAACAATTCTTGAAGTTAATATGACTAAGTCCGAAGTCAATCTCTTATCCAAATTTGATCTAATCATTGGAATAAAACTTGGCTTGGTTTAGCTGAATCAATTTATTGAACCGAGCTGGATTTAACAAATCGACAAATTCATTTTGGGCCATGTGAAACAAGGGCCACATGGGCTCGTATTATTTCTTCTTGTACCCAAATGGACCAGAAAAACGATGGCCGAGAAATTGCAACTTCGGGACTGATTTGCTTGATAGTTGAGACAACACGACGCTCTTGAAAAGGAGAACATTGTATTTGTGGCCAAGGCTTTGGCAGGATGTCGGCCGAACTATATCTTGTCTCCCACATATTCATCAATGTCATCTTTTAGCCCCATAAGTTTAAGATTTTATGCTTCAATCTGCCCTTTATTATTTAATAACTAATAAGAACCTCACAATTTTCATATTTTTTATTCTTAATTTTCTCCCATTTTTTCATCTCGAATCATCATATCTCAAAAAGACAATTAAGAACCTATAAAAAAAAATTAAAACCAAATTTAGAAGGCAGAAGGAAGGCTATTAGATGATTGAGGGTCATGATTGGATCCTTGGAAATTAAAAGGGTAACATTGAAAAAAATGTAAACTATAGGGGCAACAATGAAGTCTACCCTAAAAAGTCGACTTGATGCATAAAAATCTTAGGAGACTTGAAATGAGTGACCGGGTATTGCTTTGTACACGTAAATACTTCTCAAGCAACACCAAATTTACGGCTCCTTTTTATTGACCTTATCTACCAAAAAAAAAATGAACAAGACTATAACAAATATCTAGGTAGTGTCGTTTTAACAAGATAGAAAATATGTTTTTCTATCTTTTTTATTTCAAAAATAAAAAAAAATGCATTATTAATTTTTCAACTAAATACCTTTTTTAATATCTCAAAACAATCGGTAAATCGCTAGTTTATATATATATATATATATATATATAACTTTAACACATTTTAAATTAAATTGTGTTTTCTATTTTCTAAATCTATATTTAATAATGTGGTATATGGTGTTTTTAAATAAAAATATATTAAAATAATTTTTTTATTTTTAATATTTGCATATCAAATATAAAAAAATAATATTTTCAAATAAAAAATAACTTTAAAAACATTCGAGAAAGAGTTTAAAACACATTTCAAAATATATTATGGGATGTTTATCACAATTTCTGTTTATGTTTTTATGTGATTTCTAACAATATTTTTTATTTAAAAATAAAATAAAATAATTATTGTTTAAGTATTTTATAATTATATTAATATAAAAAATATAAAAATATATATAAAAAAACAATCAAGCATTATTCTTAAAAGCTTTATTCATTCGGAAACATCCCTATATAAAGGGCTAAAGCCCACAGGTACCTACCAGAAAATTTGAAGAGAGAGAACATAAAGCTTATACACCCCCACAGAGTCTCGTACAGGCAAGAAAAACCTACAATGGCATCATCAACAAGAAACCCTCTACTCTCTTCAGACTTGTTTGGTTCCAAAGTCTTGCTTTCTCCTCCAACTCCTAAAACAACTAAATCCTCCTTCCTTTTGTCCAAGAATCTCCTAAAAATAGTAAATAAAAAGAAATCTGGTTCTTTTAAATCCCTTCAATCACAAGCAACCATAGCTGCTGCCTTACTCTTCTCTTCTTTAACCCCTCAAGCCCTAGCCATTGACAACCCAGCACCACCACCTACTCCTCCTCCGGTTATTGAAGCCCTTCCCACCAAACCATCTTCTCCTTTCGCTCAAAATCTTCTCGTTACAGCCCCTAAACCCCAGTCTGAGTCAACCTCTGACCTTCCTGAAGGTAGTCAATGGCGATACAGCGAATTTCTAAATGCAGTCAAGAAAGGGAAAGTGGAAAGAGTTCGTTTCAGCAAAGATGGTTCTACCCTCCAACTCAGCGCCGTAGATGGCCGTCGTGCCAGCGTTGTTGTCCTTAATGACCCTGACTTGATTGACATTTTAGCAAGGAGCGGTGTTGATATTTCGGTTTCCGAGGGAGACTCAGGGAATGGGTTTTTTAATGTTATTGGAAGTCTTTTTTTTCCGATTCTTGCTGTTGCTGGATTATTTCTCTTGTTCCGACGGGTTCAAGGTGGGCCGGGTGGGCCCGGTGGGTTAGGTGGACCGATGGATTTTGGCAGGTCGAAATCGAAGTTTCAGGAAGTGCCGGAAACCGGTGTGTCGTTTGCTGATGTGGCCGGAGCTGATCAAGCTAAATTGGAGTTACAAGAGGTTGTTGATTTCTTGAAAAATCCTGATAAGTATACAGCTTTAGGAGCTAAAATTCCTAAAGGATGTTTGCTAGTTGGGTCGCCAGGGACTGGAAAGACATTGTTGGCTAGAGCTGTGGCAGGAGAGGCAGGGGTGCCGTTCTTTTCATGCGCAGCCTCGGAGTTTGTTGAGATGTTTGTTGGAGTTGGAGCGTCGAGAGTGAGAGATTTGTTTGAGAAAGCCAAGTCGAAAGCACCCTGCATTGTGTTTATTGATGAGATTGATGCAGTTGGGAGGCAGAGAGGGGCTGGACTTGGAGGTGGGAATGACGAGAGAGAGCAGACTATTAATCAGTTGTTGACCGAAATGGATGGATTTTCAGGCAATTCAGGTGTTATTGTATTGGCTGCTACGAATAGACCTGATGTTCTTGATTCAGCTTTGTTGCGACCGGGAAGGTTTGATAGACAGGTTACAGTCGATAGGCCTGATATTGCTGGTAGAGTCAAGATTCTTCAGGTAAGTTCAATAATGTTAACCAAGGTGTTATATTCCTCATATAGAATGTATAGAGTGTGCAAATTAGGATAAGGAAACAGAGAATAGAAACAGAATGTGTTTTTGTGTGTGTTGTGTCATGTTTATAAGAGGAAGTTTAAGACAGCTAAACTCTGAATACTAGTACTGGTATTATAAGAGAAACTCTCTGTGAACTGACTGTTTTTCCGGTCTAGTTATTAATTGTCTGATAATGCATACTGGAAAACTTCCCATATTTGATGTGTATGTTTCTTGAGAAAAATGGACCGTTCCAAATTGGTCTGATTATGGATACTAGATAGATTTGTCTGATAATGCATCCTAGAATCAGGTTGTTTCGTAAGCCTGTATAGTGTTCGAGAATTCTGCTCTTGCTTGATCTTAGCATAGTGAACAATTTTACTTTTATAAATGATAGGTGCATTCTAGAGGAAAGGCACTTGCAAAGGATGTGGACTTTGAAAAGATTGCACGGAGGACCCCAGGATTTACTGGAGCTGATTTGCAGAACCTGATGAATGAAGCAGCCATTGTTGCAGCTAGGCGTGACCTTAAGGAAATAAGCAAGGATGAGATTTCTGATGCTCTGGAGAGGATAATTGCAGGACCGGAAAAGAAAAATGCTGTTGTCTCGGATGAAAAGAAAAGGCTAGTTGCCTATCACGGTAGATGCATAATAACCTGCGGCTTTCCTGTACGTTTTTGCTGTATCCCAGGATTTAATTTTGTGACGCTAATTATGTGTGTTACTCTCCATTTGCAGAGGCTGGGCATGCCTTGGTTGGTGCACTTATGCCTGAGTATGATCCTGTAGCCAAGATATCCATCATTCCCCGTGGTCAAGCTGGTGGTCTAACATTTTTTGCTCCAAGTGAGGAAAGGCTCGAGTCTGGATTGTACAGTAGAAGCTACCTGGAGAATCAGATGGCTGTTGCACTTGGTGGAAGGTTAGTACCTAGGAAAATCTTTTTAGGCATTTGAGTATCTTTGGTGCTCTTCAAGAGTGAGCAAGGGCAACAAATTCCCCTCTATTTGGACTTCAGTTTTTGAGCTAATGAGACTTGATGCAAATAAGGGAATTCCAAGTGATTTACCCTACCTTGGATGTTTTACTACTGTCTCATTTTATATGACGATTTCTTCTCCCTCATCTAAAATGCAGGGTTGCCGAGGAAGTAATATTTGGTCAGGACAATGTCACTACAGGAGCATCCAGTGATTTCATGCAAGTTTCACGTGTGGCTAGGCAGATGGTAGAGAGATTTGGGTTCAGCAAAAAGATTGGACAGGTTGCCATCGGCGGATCTGGTGGAAATCCTTTCTTGGGACAACAGGTAAGTTTTAAACTTGGATCTTTTCAAATCTGTCTTTTCTATTCACTAGCTGGTTTTTCTCTTATTCACCATTTCCAGCTCTTCTGCAACAAAAATATTGGATTAGCCCCTCTTTTGTTTTCATCGCAGATGTCATCCCAGAAAGACTACTCCATGGCGACTGCTGATGTGGTGGATACAGAAGTAAGAGAGTTAGTGGAGACGGCTTATTCAAGAGCCAAGCAAATCATGACAACTCACATTGACATCCTCCACAAGCTCGCGCAACTCCTCATAGAAAAAGAAACTGTCGACGGAGAAGAGTTCATGAGTCTCTTCATTGATGGAAAAGCTGAACTATATATTGCCTGATTGCAATTCTGAGTACCAAACCATGTTGTATTATTGTATAAGTTTAAAACACATACAGGAAGATCAATATTTTTGTTCTGTGAATTTTGGAATAACAAGGCTAAGAACTTGTAGAGTCAAGATTCAGCTATAAATTTTTCAAATTATCACTTTTCTCGTCAAACTGAGACATTGAAGCTGAGGATTATCATGCTGCCAAAAGTGTTTTTCAATTATATCTGGCTATATCCTTATTGTGATGAACAATTGAAACCTCTTTCTGAAAAGAGAAACTTACAAATGAAATCTGACGGGAAACTAGGGGGCTATGTGTGGCCTAATTGCATAAATAGTTTATGGTAGATATCTCTCTTTATATACAAAAACAATAATAAACAATTAATTATCTCATTTCAGGAAAAAAATTGTGCAATGGCCAGTGCAGCAGTATCCTTCTCCACTCCCAACCCTATCCTTTCTCCGCCCCAACCCCGCCACTATGGTACACCTTGGGCGAAAACATTTCTGATTCCCAATTCTACATCAAACCCACTATTTGATACAACAACCACAATAACTGATCAGATTACAGAAGAATAATACAGAGTCGTGTTTCTCTAGATCATCTTCCACTCCGTTGCTTTTTTTCTTCAAGGGTAGCAGCCTCATTCAACATGTCAGCAGCATCCTTGTGCATGTCAAGCTTGGCAAGGGCAACGGCTTGCATGTAAAATGCTGTAGACCAGTCAGGGTAGACACATTGTGCTTGCATTGCATCTCGGAGAGCGGCATCTGGTTGATCACATAGGAGATGGCAAAGACTACGCCGTGCATAAACAGTTGGAGATACCATTGTTCCCACATCTATGAACTGCACAAGCAAGCATGATGTAAGTGAGCAACATACAGAAGCACGTACACTTTCAAAGATGAGGTGGTAGGAAGGCATGGACAATGAAGTCTGTAAAAACACAGACTCGTGTAATCAAACTAATCCAAGCATATCCCACAGTTTGTAGTTGATAACGAACAGGCACTATGTTGCCAGCAAATTATTAGTCTGTTACATCAACTCACCCAGGCTTTACCACCCTAAGCCAAAGCATCACAACCTGCCATTTGTAAATACCAGGACGCATTGAGCCAAAGTATCCCAGTAACTAGTAGTCTCTTAATTTATTATCAACAGCTAAAAGACTATTACATCCTGAACATTAAAACAAATAAAAGGAAAGCCATTTTCTCATCTACAGATAAAGAGAACACACCTGAGAATAGCATTCTACAGCAGTTTTAAAATCTTTGTCACGAAATGCTACATCTCCACGCTTTCTGGCCTCCAACATATCTCTCATTTGTTGTGTCCACTCTTGGAAAGATAACTGAGCACATACGTGTAAAATGGAAAATTTCATCAGAATTAGAAATGGACATCATGAGAAGTAATTTTTGTACAGTTTAATTACCTCGTTGGTTCCTTCATCGTCCTTGTAGTGTGTCATTACCAATATCTGATGGATAGCTGTGAGATCCATCCGTGAACAAGCATCACCCATTGGAGACAGGGGGTGCTGTGGGGTAGGGGGTGCTTCTTCATGCTTTGGAATTCCCAGCATCACATAGGACAGAACCTGGAAACAGAGATTTATGATTCCAAAATTGTACATGTCTTACACACGAATACAACCCATCTACATTTCAAAACTACTCAAAAGCTGCCTTAGATGCATTGTCTGGGAAGAACAGCAAACTTCTGAATAGCAACAGAAAATACAACCCCCTCCTTGGGTGGGGGGGGGGGCAAATTTTTTGAGAAAGATAACAGCCAAGACAAAAAATATTTTATTAATGCCTAGATATCAATAGATAAGCAGGGCTCTATTATGGCAAGCAATCTAGTCATTCAAGATTTTCACTAGCAACTATATTTTGATCCCAAGTATTATCAGATTACTGCACAACAAGATAAATGTACGAAACTGAAGGAATGAGGCAAAGTAGGCAGCTCACATCAGGTTTATTTTGCAGTGGTGCAAGTGTCGTAACAAGATCCTTGGTATTTGGTCGCTCCCCTGGTTCGTATTGCAAGCATCGTGAGGCAAGATCAAAAACCACAGTCGCCTCTTCAGTTGAGAAGTTTCCCTCCAAATGAGAATCCATAAGGAGAAGAATGTTCTTCCCTCGAATCATATCAAGAGCCTGCAAAGAGCACATAAGTCAAACTTCCAACAACAAATCTAACATTCAGCAACTAGAGCTTAGTCTGCCATGCAAGCCACTGTTAAAGATATTTGACAATATAAATCTTTAAAATATTTTCAAAAGAAAAATTTACAAGATTTACTTGTATTTAAAAAAGCACTATTTCCTGTCAATTACATTTTATCTCTTCAACCATTTAGTTACAGCATAGCAATACCAAGGTGTTATCATGGTCAGAGAGCTTGGGCGCAATACTAACAGAAACACATTCGAAGCTCAAACAATGGAGTATTGACATGGGCTAGAGGTACCCCCGCCCCAGCCGTCTTCAATAAAACAATATGACTGATACATCCTTATGCAACTCAATCTCACACTTGTTTCTTTCATAGGTGGGGAAAAGCAGTTGAGCATTGAAGACATGAATTTATCCCTTGATTTAAAGATTTTGACAATAGACAGCAAGTCCAAGGCTCGGACTAGAGTTCAGTCAAAATTATCTGGACAAGTTGAGCAACAATTTTGACTCCAGCTGCTACTTAACCAATAATACGTAAACTCGAGAGTAATCACAATAATGGCATCTCATTTAGAACCGCCATGTTGGAGTCCCACAAAAATAAGATAATAAGATCATTTTGCTGAACCGCTATATGGAAACTATGCATTCTGATATTCACTGCGGAATGACCATATGAATCACTTACATGACTAGGAGGGATGTGCTTTCCACTAAGAAGATCCAAAAGGACAGTCCCAAAGCTGAAGATGACACTTTCTGGGGTGACCCTTCCTGGACATTCGATTTAGTTATTTGCATGTAGTTAGATAGCATTCACTAATACAAGCAAAAATGAATCGCATTGCAGAAAAATTGAGAGCTGTTGTGCATTACAAAGAAATCCAGCAAGGCGTTTCTTTGGAAAAGAAAATGCACGATTGTGAACAGTATGTGCCAGGCACGAATCATTATACTGGGCTGACATATTTCCAAGTCTTGGACAATTTTATTTCATGCCAACTTTAACTACATTATATTCCAGAGATTACTGCTAACTACTTAAGTTTTTCACATTCAAGAGATGAAGTTTTCATCAACACAAAATGCTATGCTTTATGTACTTGAACTCATGGAATCATATTGTTGTAGGCTACTAAAAATGGGAGAGAAAAAAAGATTGGAGGCATCTCCTACATGCTTGGAAGAAACAAAAAATGATTAATGAGAATAGGAGCATTGTCTGAGTATGTCCTCATCTCAATTACTAATGATATTGGGAAATGTTAAGGCATAATATCTCCATTTCAATTTGATGTAAACCTTCATTACCTTTATAGGTTATCAATTCAATTTCACACATGAAAAATGGAGATAAATTTGCTCAAAATGTATATTCCCTAATTTGATGCTTTGTAGGGTTGTACAAAAGATGATACTGTATCTTATTTGGGAATAAACTAAATTCAATTTTGAAAAGACACGGTTCTCTTCTTACATTTGGTACATGCATTCCCTTTGATTTTTCTCCTCTGTCTGATAAACGCTGCAGGTTCTGTAAAACTCATAACGAGGCTGTCCCCATGATACTTGAAGTTTTTTTTTTTTTTTCAAGGTGTAGCTAGTAGGATATGACTTTCAACCAAAATATTGTCATCATGCATTTCAAACCATTGTTTTCAAGGATTTCCAACACCAAAGAAGACATAAATAACACATTGTAAGCACAGAAGTGAAAGAAAAACTGAGTACTGAACTACATAAGTCGCAAAAACCAACATCTACAACTGTCTAAGTAGATTTATAACAAGTAAAAGCATTTACCATTTCTTAGGTACTCAGGAGGTGTATAAGCAAGATTTGTGCTGTAACTCTTTCCATCCATACTATTCTTCATCAATCCAAAACATGAAAGCCGGGGATCTCCATTCTGCCAAAACCATCCACTAGATTACCACTCTCCTCTTATAAATCCCAATAGATCCTCCAGAGGACAATATCTTACAACATCCAAAGATGTTAAACTAATCAAATAAAAAACATTTGCCAATCTTGGACTGACAGACTAAATTATGATAGACCATCAAGCTCACAAAAGAGATAACTTACAATACCTCATCAAAAAGAACCCTGTAAGCGTTCAAGTCATGATACAGTGGACGACCTTCAGAACTACAATAATCTAAAGCTTCAGTAATATAAAGTGCAACTCTCAAACGCATGGCCCACTCAATAGTTTGATTTTCCCCTGTCAAGAAAGTAAAGTAAAATCATATTCATGGACAGAAAAATAGCAATATTCTGGTAGACAAATTTGCCAGTGACTTCTGAATAATTTTCCAATTCAGTTTACAAGATACCAATGCTTCAAATAAACAATAGCAAGAGACGTTGTTACAGACTGATATTAAATTTGACAACCCTCCCAGCTCATACCTTCAAGTCACAGTAGTTTATGAGTAAGAACTAATTCCAGCTTATTTTTTCCTTGTTTCTAATCTAAATTCCTTTCACCTCGCAATTAATTTGAGGTATCCATGAAGGAATCATCTTGCATGATCAAAATGCCATTAGCTGCATCATTGCCTCAAACACAAACAATTCCTTAATATATTCCTACAGAAGAAAAAGGAAACCCATCCCCTGCCATCAATCATGATTTTCCATTAGGTTTCATATTCCACATATCCATACGGGTGATAAAAACGCAACATACTCATCAATAACACAAAAACAAAGCTCAAGCACATTAGCTACACCGAGAACAAATTCCCGTTATTATTACAGCAAATTGCAGCCTAATCTTAAGGTATTCAAGTTTCTTACCACATTATCCAACTCACTTCAAAAAAATTACATTAGAATTTCAAACAAATTCAATGAACATTAATAAACTAAAGAGCCACGGAAATGAAAGGTGAATAAAAATGTAAAAAAAATTGCATATAATGCAGGAAGGTACATACAGTGAAACAGATGCTTTGAAAGGGTATCATTTGGCATGTATTCAGCCACCAACAGCCTCTCATCTCCATCACAACAATAACCAATCAAATTCGCTAACCTTTTGTGCCTCAATTTCCCAACACCCCACGCCTCGTCCTTCAAGAAAACAAAAAATCCATCAATAAAATCAAAACCCCAGAATGAATTTAGAAATAAAAATAAGAAAAGGGAATTTCTTTACGTACAGCGAACTGTTTAGGATCAGGCCAGGCCAGTTTGGTAAACTTTTTGACAGCGATCCAACTTCTGTTATTGCTGTTATTCTGATTTTGTAACCGTCCTTTATAAACAACATTGGACGCTTTTTCACCGCTTTCAGACACGATAAACTCGGGACTAAAGTTGTTTGTTGCAGCTTTTAGGTCAGCAAATGAGAACTCCGTGAAAGACGGCACGCCAGCACCTCCACCTCCACCAAGACCACTGCTTTTTTCCGTTCCGTTTGTTGGCTGTGAAGAATGTTTAGTTCGGACATGCTGCTGCTGCTGTTGATTTTCCCGACGTTGTTCTTGCTCTCGTCGATTGTTTTTATTATCATCGGAGAACGGTAGTTTTAAAAAAGAAGATTGGCAACAACCCATGATAGCTCAGCCCCAGTTAACTCGGTACCATGAAAAGAACAGGAAAAGAATGGAAACAGCGACTGGCTGGCTATGCACTCGTGTGGTGAGTGACAGAGAGGGAGAGGGCGAGAGAGGGAGAGAGGGAGAGAGATACTCAGTGAAGAAGAAGAGCAGATGCAGCAGCACCAGCTTTAGGGGCTTTTTGGTAATGTGATTAATGTATTTTTTAAAATAGATTTTTATTTGAAAATATATTAAATAACTTTTTAAAATATTTTTATATTAAGTATTGATATATTAAAAACTTCATGGAGCATCTAAACACAGAAACAGAGCCTTCATTTAATTCTCATTGATTTTTTTTAAAAAAAAACTTCTCTCTCTGCCTTTGCTTTCTATTATTGAGGTGTCCTTTTACGTGATGAAAGGGTACTTTTGTCTTTATAAGAAAACAAAACAGCATCACTCGTAATTTGTCGCGATATTTTGATCTTTCGTGATATATATATATATATATATATATATATATATCCTTTTGTTCTTTCTTCAATGTTTATACTACAGTTGTTTTTTTAGTTTCAACTCTTCTTTTTTAAGTGCTTTCAAAAAAACATTTGTCTAAAATATATTAAATTAATATTTTAAAATTATTTTTTATAATTTGTTGTACTAATATTAAAAATAAAAATAAAAAATTAATATTTTAATATATTTATAATTAAAAATATTTTTAAAAATCATTTTTTATCACGGTACCAAATATTTATTGTGAGTTATTTATATGTATAATTACTATTAATAAGTCTATCTACAGTATTATCTTGTATTGAAGTCCATCTTTCTTGAATGAATCTTCAATAACCATTAAGTCCATTGCTACTTTTTTTTATTCAATTCAAGAATTAATTCAAATAAAAATATTCATTATTGAATCATTAAATTGTGAGTTGTTGATAAAAATGATCACCAGTATTAAAATAATATTATTATTATTTTTGAAATAATGTTACTTTGATCGGGTTTAGTTAAGATAGTCATATCATTAAAAACTTGTTTAAATTAATCAAGTTTCAATTGAGTTGATGATTTATTCTATTCAATTTAAAACTTATAAAAAATTAGACATGGTTTTTTTAACCCAAACCTAAAGAATATTAATCCAACCAACCCAAAGAGACGGGTTTTTTATATTTTATTTGATAAACCCATGAGTTAGTGAACCAAACTATATCAATTATTTTTATTAAAATAAAATTATTTTTTCATGACATCAACCCAATTATTTGGACAATATTTGATCACAATAGCTAAATTATTAAAAAATTATTCAAGTCATATAAATTTCACCAAATCAATATATTATCCAGTTGAATTAAAAATAATGGCAATAATGGACTGTGAATTAATATTTTAGCATGTATTGGGAAACATTATATTTTATTAAATGGATAGAATCATTCCTTGTTTGATTCTTTATTTACTTCTATATATTTTCCTAATATATGATTTATTTATTATTAACGGAAAAATTATTCTCTTGAACGAATAAAAATATTCTTGCTTTTTTATAGGACATCTCACAAACGACCTTCGCAATTTTTATTTATTTTTAAATCGAGATTATTGTAAATAAATTATAACATCCTCTTAGTACAAGAAGTTATCAAAATTCCCAAGACAACCCTTTCGAGATGAGCATCTTTAAAGTTTGAAGACTTTAAAGCCATCTCCAGATCTCCCAATGCATATTTCTTCTCTATGGAGATTGATTTGATGCCTCACCTGTGGCCGTATCACCATCGTGATTTGAAGATTGATAAAATTTATTTTTTAATTTATTAAAATAATATTTTTTAATTTTTTAAAATTTATTTTTCATATCAACCTATTAAAATAATAAAAACAAAAAAAAATTCCATAAAATCACAGCCCTACCTGGATAGGGCCAAAGTCATTTAATTTTCATACAAAATCAAACCAATCACTTGGGGGAAAAATCAGCTCATGCTCGTGTGCTTTCAAATTTTTAATCATGTGAGTGTTTGGAAAAGTGATTATATCATGTTTTTAAAAAGTTTATATTTTTTTTTGTTAAAAATTAATTTTTTTATATGTTTTGGATTTTTTAAAAGTGATTTTTAAAAAATAAAAAAATATATAATTTTAATACATTTCAGCAAAAAAAACACTTCAAAAAGCAACTGCAATCATACTTTTAAACCTCTAAAATAAAAAAAACATAATTTTAATGCATTTTAAACTCTCTGCTCTATTTTGACAATGATAACCCTTTTATTTAACATGAATTTAATCAAATTAACTCTTTCACAATTAACTATAAAAAAATAAAGTATAAAGTGAAAGGATTAGCTATTATGAAGTATCTATGTTACATTAACTTAGTATGAAAATTATGAGGTCAGCCTGACTTAATAAATTTTATTTTTTATGGTTTATTTAAATGAAACAAAAAAATAAAGAGTTTTTATATCAATACACGAGAATCTCATTTCAGAATAGACACTGACTGATAATAACATTAATCGAACTAATAGGCTTCCATGATAGGAATTGAAAGGAAGGGCTATAAAGTTTCAAAAATTGAAGTAAAAGGGTGAATATAGTAAAAAAATAACGTAAAATTTTCCACACAACTAAGAGTTGAAAGAATAATCACAGTAGATTTTTTTTTAATAATTAATGTGGTATCGAATTAATTTACATATATTTTAATTAATTTTAATAATTCTGAAATTAATGATTATGTAAATTTGTAGTGGCATTGAGAAAACTCAAACTTATGAGCGTGTTTGGGAGTGTGGTTGCGATTACTTTTCAAAGTGTTTTTCACTCGAAAATGTATTAAAATAATAATTTTATTATTTTTAAAAAATTATTTTTAACAACAGCACATTAAAATGATTTGAAAACACAAAACAAATATTAATTTGAAGCAAAGAAAAAAATTAAAATTAAAATTAAATTTTTTTAAAAACACAAAAACAAATAAAACCTAAACAACAAATTTCAAAACTGACCAATTAAATTATATATTTTTCTCATTTTACTGTTACCAAACCATACAGTGCTTCGAAAAGCAACAAGAAGGAAAATAAAATATTTTTTTTTTTTAGTTTAATGTGGGTGTTCGGGTCAGCTTGCACGTACCTCAACTAATCTTAAAAAATTTAAAGTTAACAACCATGTAAGTCTCTAGTGGCCATCATATAAACGATTACATGAATGAAATACTCTCTCTGCCTTTTATTTTTTTATTTTTTGGGCGTAACACACTGTTTTTGACGGAGACATGACTGCCCTCTACCAAAACGCCATCA
>Ga0307515_10010573_pt1 | contig 17668 bp, 13 predicted proteins | sample 17_EM_MG_FD_194513 | JGI IMG/M metagenome (GOLD analysis project Ga0307515, IMG submission 194513) | Populus trichocarpa ectomycorrhiza microbial communities from riparian zone in the Pacific Northwest, United States - 17_EM | ecosystem: Host-associated > Plants > Roots > Unclassified | place...
TTAGGAACCGATCAATTCCTAATTTTCGATCCAGCCCCAGTTTCATTCCAGGAAGCAGGATGTTCGTAGGATAATCGAAGCTTTGCCATACAGTTTTTCTGCTTCTTTTCCTGACCAATATCAAATTTCCTGAATCCAAGAGTTGAGCTGCACAAGTATCATTTTCTTCCACTGAAACATTTGTAGACCACACAGGAAGCTTTTGGTCATCTTTCCCATGGAGAACGAGGTTTCCATATTGGTTTATAAAGAGAAATCCAGAGGAACCAATGATTGGATCGTTCCTGTTCGCAACCCACACCACAGTTTGTTCTGGTACTTTATGGTACCAAATTCCAAGATATCTATTGCTAGAACTCCCTAGACTGAAAAATCCCAGTGCGAAATTATTTCCTTCGGAGATAAGAAGGTCACCTTCTTTAATGGTTTGGTTCGTCTTTAAGGAGTCGTGGGATGTACAAGATGAGAATTGGAGCATTAAAAGAGAAAAAAGCAGGAACAGTTTTTCAGCTTCCATTATTGGGAAATTGGATCTTGCCTTTTGGACAATTTGAATGTTGCTTTGTGGAGAAAGGAGAAGGTCTTCAGACAAGTGTGGGACCATTAGAGAAGTTACGTGAAAAAAGTGGTTATTGTGGGATTTTTGTTTTATGGGTTGGCTGTTCGGAAATGAATAATAATTATTTTCTAAAATATTTTTTTATTAAAATTATTTTTAATATTAATATATCAAAATAATTTAAAAATATAAAAAATTATTTATATCATAATCCCAATTATGAGTCTGATGAAAATAATATTTATTTACTATTCTAATATTTATTTTATTTTATTTTTATTAGTTATGTCAATTTAATTTATTATTTAAAACAATTTTATACTTTAGTGGCATTCCATAATTGATATTTAAAATTTATTAAATCAGAATTATTTTTATTGTTTAACTACAATTTTCAACTTTAAGAAACTTTGATTTATTAATTTCCCCATGCACTGCATCGCTTGAACTTTAGTCTTTAGGGTTTTCTTTCAAGTGGGCAGCATGAGAAGATTCGCATGATACAAGCATCAAAACTAACAAATGTCCATAGTTTTGAAACCCGGCCCGGCCTGGCGAGTCGACCCGGATCTGTAGCCGGGCCGGGTCTAAGCAAAAAACAGGCTGGGAATTGGCCCGGTGAGACCCGGTCGACCCGGGACACAGCCAGCCCGGGCAAACCCGGCTGAGACGTGGGTTTATATATATATATATATATATATATATATATATATATATATATATATATATATAAATGACCGAAACGAAGTTGTTTTGGCCTTTTACAATTAAAAGGCCAAAACGAGAAGAGTAGAGGAACAAACGCAGTGCAGAAGGCCTAATTAATTTCAAACCTAATTTAAGAAATCTTCAAACCCATTTCAATCGCGAAGAAGAGCAGAGGAGCTGAAGACTCTTAAATCCTTGATCGCTGTTTCAAATATGAGAATAAGGTTAGATGAGCTGTTGTTACTTGTTTCTTTCTTCTTTCGCTCTCTCTTTTCTATAACAGTGGCATATCCTCTATTTCAAATTGAAACATCTTTAATTGCCCTTTGTTTTGAACTTGCAGGCTTGCAGCTCTTTACTATAACAGTGACATCGATTCTTCCCTCTGTTGACCCATTTGTTTTGAACTTGCAGGCTTGCAGCTCTTTACTATAACAGTGACATCAATTCTTCCCTCTATTGACCCATTTGTTTTGAACTTGCAGGCTTGCAACTCCATAGATATGTATCTCACTTTTTCTGTTCTTTTATTTTTATTTTTCTGCGACTTCAAATGATCAAAGACCTGAACTTTGCTGTAAATATTGCTCAAACATGAAAAAAATGTGATGAGAAAGCTCTTGACTTGCTATTGTATTTTACTGTGAATTTTGTTTCACTGTTTGTTTGTTCTGCTTTTGCTTTTATTCTGCAAATTAGTTGTTTTTGCTTCTGCTCAAGTGATTGAATTTTATATCCCTATTTGTTTGTTCTGTTTTTGCTTTTGCTTTTGCTTCTGCTTCTGCAAATTCCAAAGGCCTAATCTTCCTTCTACATGGGTTCATGATACTAGGTAGTGCTAGCAGGCTTATTTGATACGAGTCAATTCTAGTACGAACTCAAAACTCGAGAGAGTAAAAAAAAATGTACCAATTTTTTCAGATGATGATATTAATTTATCACCTTTTTTTCCCACAATTTCTCCTTTAGTTTTTACCTGGATTGGGCCCAAGGCATTTCACAAATCTGGAGAAGACAGGTGGAGAATATAAAAATTATCAGAGAATTGAGCCACACCCCAACAATGATGAACATGCAAGATTTCAAGTTATAAAACCGTATCAACCTTATAAAAAATTTAAAACAAATGATTATGTTTAATCTAAAAATAATTCAACAATGAATAATAAAATTAAAAATTAAAAATTAAAAAAAATTAAAAAAAAAGATTCAAATGAACCCAAGTCAATTTATTAAATCCGCGACCCGAGTTATCTATTCCACATTTAACAACTTTTTTTTTCTCTTAAATTATTTTGCATTTAATTACACAACAAAAAATCTAAAAATAAAGAACAAACATGACATGCGTGTGGGATTTAAAAAAAAACATTTAACTAACAAAGGGTTTTTTTTATTTTTTTAATCTCCAGGGGGAGCTGAAAATGCATTAAGTAAAAAACAAATAGCATTTTTCAAAAAAAGTAACAATCCATCCAAGGGCATACATCCCACTGAATTTAATACCATATTATTTATTAAGATATTTTTCATTTTGTTATAAATCAATCAAGGATGCAAGATTTTTTTTGTATTAAAAAAAAAAAAAAAAACCAAAAAGAGGTCGAATGCATTATCTATGCAATGACCACAAAAACATACCAAATAAAATATCATGAAATGAGCACATTATATTTATATATAAGCAATTCACTTAATTTAACTAAAAAAACAAAACTTTTTTTTTTAAGAAAAGCTAAATTTAACAAAGAGCGACAAAAAAAAACTCGAGAAAACCTAAGTCATTTTTAAAATCAGTAACAAAACCCTATAGACAGTAAATAAAAAAACAAAACTCAATATCTAATTAAATCAAATGTTGAAGGATGAAATTAAAAAAATATGAGCTTAAAAAAAGAGCAAAAAATGAATCAGAGCAAATATTTTAAATCTAAGTTAATCTCCTAAATTCATAACCTATTAAATCTTAGATTTAGACACAATAAAAAAGCTCAATTTAATGTTGAAGGGTAAAATAAAATAAAAAACATCATAATTGTTTTTTTCAAAGCAAAGAAAGTAGCAATAAAAAAATGAAGGTGGATAAAATCGTTAAAAAAATCAATTTTAAAAATGATCTCAAATAAAACAAATAGCAGTTAAAAGAATGGATACTAAATTTGATAGATTAAGAAAATTTAAAGGATAATAAAATTGAAAATAATCAAATGATAGAATAAGGATTAAATCAGAAGAAAAAAAAAATTAATGGCTACTGTGAATTTTTGAAAAGGTAGCGTAGAAATTGAGGAGGAAAGATAAAAAAAGAAAGAAAAAAGTCAATCGGGGCTAAACTAAATAGACTTACATCACTTGCACCACCTAGAGAGGTAGGCTGCACTATGATAAATCGAAAAACACTGAAGAAAGCTATTTTTGGTAGTTGTAAGTCGTTGCACATACTGTTTAAACACGACAGGGAGGCTTATTCACGGGCATGTTCAACGAATGCATCAACTTTTTATTTTTTTATATTTATTAAAAGATGAAATTAATTATATAACAACAACAACAATAACAAACAAAAAAAAAGTACAAATTAACTCTTAGAGGCAAAGTTAGAAAATTTTGATTTCAACAACAATATAATTATTTTACCGTGCTATAAAATATAAAATATAAAAAATAGAACATAGTTTTTTAAAAGCATTTAAGTAATTATACTATATAAAAAATAAAAAGACCAAGAAGCCCATGATTAATTTTATAATGACTAATAGAGCATGCAAAAAGACTTCATTACCCCTAAGGGATAGACAAAGTTTTTCTGTTGAGAGGGAAAAAAACAGTAAATTCACTACTATAATCCATTATAATTCAACACATATCTATAGTAATTTTTCCATGGGATTTAGGTTTTTGTTAATTCTACATTGAAATCAGGAATTGATGTATTTATAATAATCATTTAACTGGCTTGGTGTGTATATATATATATATAACATTATGATATTTGATTTCAAACATGTTGTAAGTGAAAATGGAAAAACGGGTAAAAGGGAGAAAATTGACATTGAAATTGTGGGATCGGATAATTGGTCTTTTTCAATGCATTTTTCAATTTTTTTATATAACTTGCTTTAATAACTGGAAAGACTGGAAAAAGAGTTTTGCACTTTCTTGGGCCATGGTCCAGACATGCTCAAATTTTGGATATGAAGACTTTTGGGCTTTTCTTGAGTTTTTTTTTTTATATATATATGTGTGTGTATATATAATTGCAAAAAAAAAAAAAAAAGAGTAGAGATTTACTTGAGTTTATTATTCTATAAATAGAAATCAACGCAAAAAATAAATTTTCAATTTTTTTATATAAATTTTAAGATGAAAAAATTAAAGTTGATGTATAAAATTATTATAAATTTAAAATGAAAAAAGCAAATGGGTTGAAGAGTTTTAATTTGACATGCACAAGATCAAGATAAAAATAATTTGAACTCGATGACGGATTTTTTCTAACAAAAAAAGATTAATGAAGGAGATTTTTTTTTTAAAATATACAACATTATATTAATGAGCATAACTTTTGATTTCACAGTTGGATGAGACTATAAATTTAACCTAAAATAAAGTTGTATTAAAATAAAAATTAGTCTACTACTTCAATAAAATAGCTTGAAAGAAAACACAATTGGGACCAGTGGTTTTTCAAAAACACCAGCATTTCCTTTCCAGTGGTACCTGTGCTAGTTTTTCAATTTTATTTAAAGGTACTAAGTTTAAAAAAAAAATCAGAAAAAAACACTGCAACATAGTTCAAGAAAAAGAAAAAAAGGGATCTGAACCAAAAATTTATTTAAACCTAACACACAAGAACATAGCAACCAATTGGTTTTATGTTGACTGGCACGGTTTGATCAAAGAATTCTAGTCTTTACCAAATTTAGTTATGTAGAACTTTTTCCCATAATAAATATAAAGAGACTTAATATCAAGCCTCAAACCCACAGGTCATGAAATTATTCTATGTGCATGCAAGAAATCTTCACTACAAAAATAGAAATTATATTCAAAATAATACTCAGTTAAATAAAATACATTGAATCATAAGTTAATTAAGTCTAATATAAATCTAACTTCAAAAAAAAAAAAAAAGTACTTTAAATATAAAATAATAAACTAATCTAATTATTTAAATATTAAAATTTAGAAATTAACTATAAACTTTCAAAACAACTATATGAAATTCTTAACATTTACCAAAATTAAATAAGAGGTGAGTGTCACACACTAGATAACAATTCATCTACTTAGATGGACCAAACTTACAAATTAGCGCAACCTCTTTCATACATTTTATTGGGTTGTTCGAAGCTCCAGTCTATTTCAGACTCGATTACTTTTAACTCCAGGAGTGCCTTACCATACCATTATATCTTGAATGGTCACTTACTGGGGAGGTTCTCCATTGACTCGGCGTGAGAGGTTTTTAAAGATTCTAGACCCACAAACTCTATGCACCATCTTCTCTGGTTTCTAGGTTTCATTTTGACACACTCTTTTATCTTATGGCTTGCCTCTATAGGTTGACTTAACACCATGGATAAACTACATGTTTTTCAGATCATTACCTCTTTGGTATGTATCATTTGTAGGTCGCAGGTTGAAACACATGAATATTTTTTCTTTCAGTGCCCTTTCACTGCTATAATTTAGGGTGCTATCATGAGCATGACCCTTATGGTTTGACCTTTTTTGACATGGTGTTATCTACTTTAATGGGCATACAAGCACTTGAAAAAAAAGGAATTTATATATCTACTTACTTGGTTAACCCTCTTAGCATCAATTTACTTCATCTAGTATAAGAGAAATAACCGAGTCTTTTATTAGATTTACCGATCTCATCAGGATGTTTGCGAAAACACTTTTTATTTGGTCTAGTCCTATTTGGTAGAGCTCGAACCAAGGTTTCACATCCCAACAACTTTCAAGTTCATTTGGTATCTTCGAGAATCATGAGATATCATTGCTCTTGTTGATCTCAAGATTCTGTTTAACACAAGTTCATATGTAATCAACTGGTCGACTGGTTAAGTAATTTCAGAAACTAGTTAACCGACTCATTTGTTGTTTGTCTTCACAATTTGCTTTTGTATGTTTTTCAGTTTCTTTTTTAACTTTGGCTTCTTTTCCTTTTTAATTTTGGTTAGATGAACAAGAGTAACAAGTTTTTATACTTCTTGGGTGTACTCTTATAGTTTCTTCCTTTTAATACAATTACTCTTATCCAAAAAAAAAAATTCAAATGGAGAATTAATGGACACAAGAATGCAAGGAATGGAGGAGATCAAATGGCTCTCATGAAAAGGAATTTTGACCGTTCTTGTTCCAACTGTGGGTCCATCATGGCTGCATATTAGCATTTTTGTGGCTCAGGAACGGAGGAGAAAAAGGTAAGACAGAGCAAGCATCATAACAGAGGAGAAAAAGGAACAGAGGATTTTTTTTAAAATTAGTATAGTAATTTAAAAATTTTAATAAAATAATATTATTTAATTTTTCAATAAAATAGTGTATTATTTTACCTTCTTGTGTTTTAAAAACACAATATATACTAAATTTCTCTGTTTCCAATCACGAAGCGCGATAATTTAATATGAAATAGTAAATAAACTTGCCTCTAAATACTGCTTTATCTGCATTTGTTTCTTCTTTATCAGTTGTTTCCGGTACCTCTTTAGATGGAGGCTCAACATTATCATCCTTCTCTTGCTCATTCTCGACACGCTGCTCTTCGGCTTCTTCCCTTGCACGTTCATTTGACTTTTCTCCTTTGAAACCATTTTCGCTGGCTATAATTACCAGCAAAGACAACCCATCATAACTCACCCCAATCTCAAATGGTTCTCTTGAAAAGGAATTGCTGACCGTTCTTGTTCCAACAGTGGGTTCAACATGGCTGATCATTAGCATATTTGGTTATTTGTGGCTCAGGAACAGAGGAGAAAAAGGCAAAGACAAAGCAAGCATCAAAACAGAAGGTAGATAGAGTAACTATCCATAAAAGAATAGTTGACGAACACCACACCTATAGCATAACATACGATGATGCTGTTAGGTTTCTTCCTTGACACTAGGCAGAATGGATCAGTTGTTTAGAATCAGGTTGGGAGTTTTAGCAGGGGGTATGTCTAGTGCTGAAGAGCTTGATCTGTTGTGATGTACAACATATTTGTTTTCATTACAAATCTAATGGAACTTCATATTAGCAATTATTCAGACAGCACAGCTTCAGCGACAGGCAATTTCAGTAATTGTCACCTCATTTAGAGAACACTGTCCATCTTCTACGTCTAATGCTATATCAGGATTATTGTCAGATTTTCTAAAGAGGAATGCAAGTTGTTTTGGAGAAGGAATCTCTGTTTCGTTACTCAACATAAAAACAACGTGTTAGTAACAAGTCCTAGAAATAATGATATCAATTTTATCTCATGTCACCTCACTTTCCACCATTTTTATGTTAGTAACAAGTCCTAGAAATAATGTCCGAATATCCCACCAAGCAAGACATGTATTTCAAGTTCTTTCTGAGTCTTTGTCGTCTTTTTTTGTTGTTAACAATGGTTAGTCTAAAACACAGTATTTCTCTCTATATAAGTATTTCTATCTTTTATTTTACTCCTTTGATTTCTCATCATCTACCTCTGTCTTCCCATGGTTTCAATCCTCCGATCATGCCTTCCCGGTCTAAAATACAGTATAAGGCTTCCCCGTACCCAAGATCCTCTAATGCTGGTGTTAGTTTGCTAAGATTGAAAATTTGAGATTTGGGCAATAAAGAAAGGGGAGACTGGGGAGTGAGGACCATGTATTGGAGTGTTAGGGGACTTGGATAGGGAGGCAGTAAATTTTTTAACTTTTGCGAGTTAAAACTCGAAATCAATCAAACTCGGTCAAACTCGTAAAATCGATCTGATTTTACCGATTTTAACTGAGTTTGACCGAGTTTGATCGATTTCGAGTTTTAACCTAATTTAACACGTTATATACATGTTGACTCGTGATTTTGACAAAAATCATAAGCATGATACAAGCATCAAAACTAACAAATACCTATCGGACAACACTGTTTTTTAATTACTGAAGCAATTTTCTAATGATGAAGAATAAAATTCAAAATTAAAATACTTAATTAAAAAAATTAACAAAAAAATCTAAGTAAATCCAAGTCAATGTATTAAACCCACGATCTGGGTTATCTATTTCACTGGACGAAAAAAAATCTAAAAATAAAAAACAAACATGACATGCCTGTGGGATTAAAAAAAGGACATTTAACTAACAAAGGTTTTTTATTTTTTTTTCTTGAGGGGGGCTGAAAATGCATTAAGTAAAAAAAGCATTTTTCAAAAAATTAACAATCCGTCCAGGAGCCTGACCTACCCACGCATCTGACCTATAAAAATAGAAATAGAAAATAAAAATACTCATCAGAAAAAATGGTTTTAAAAAGATAAGAATGAACTTGAGTTAATTTTTTAAACTCACAATCCGGTCATACACCCCCACTGAATTTAATAACATATTATTTATTAAGTTATTTTTCATTTACTACACAACAATCGGATGCAAAATGTTTTTTTGTACCAAATAAAAAAAATAAATAGGACAGGCGCGTGGGACAAAACAACGGCCAATTTTTTGTAAGTTCAATAAGAAAAAATGGTTTTTTATAAGCTAATTAAAAAATAAAAAAAAGAAGTCATATGCATTACCTAAGCAATGACACCAAAAGCATACCAAACAAAGTGAGTATATCATGTGTATATCTAAGTAATTCACTTAATTTAACTAAAAAAACAAAACTTCTTTTATAAGAAAAGTTAAATTTAACAAAGAAAGACAAAAAAAACCTGACCTAAGTTATTTTTAAAATTAGTAAAAAAACTCTATAGACAACAAATAAAAAACAAACAAACTCAATCTCTAATTAAATCAAATGTTGAAGGATAAAACTAAAAAACATGAGCTTAAAAAAAAAAACAAAATGAACCGGAGCAAATATTCTAAATCTAGGTTAATCTCTCAAATTCATAACCTATTAAATTCTAGATCTAGGTTTCATAAAGAAGTTTGATTTAATGTTGAAGGATCAAATAAAAAAAAACATTGTAAAATTTTTTGTCAAAGCAAATAAAGAAGCAATAAAAAAATAAAGGTGGATGAAATCATAAAAAAAAAATCAATTTTAAAAATGATCTCAAATAAAATAAATAACAATAAAAAAAAAGGTATTAAATTTGATAAATTAAAAAAATTTAAAGGAGAAAAAAATTGAAAATAAAATTTGATTTTACAAAATAATCAAATGAATTTTTTTTTGAAAGAATAAGAACTAAATCAAAAGAAAAAACAAATTTAATGGCTATTGTGAAATTTTAATTTCAAATCCAATATAATCATTTTATTGTACTATAAAATATAAAATATATAAATCGTCCCTGAACCTAAGGAACATAGTTTTTTTTTTAATAAAAAAAAGCATTTAAATAATTATATTGTATAATAAATGAAAAGACCAAGAAACCCATTATTATTTTTATAATGACCAATTGAGTATGTGAAACGATCATATTACCCCTAAAGCGACTAGATTTAATAATTATGAAAGATCTATGCTATTAATTTTAGGAAAAACATTCAATTAAATTGAACATAAACTGTGGACAGTTATGTTGTCTAGATTTATCAACCTATCTAGTTCTTAAAGCTGTCGTTGAATTAAATTGCTAGTGCGGGCGTAATGGTTGTTTAATAGTTAGGTTAGTTATACTACGGATCGGTTAATCATTAATATTAAGAAAAGATAAATATTCAAAATATAAATTGATGAATCGTTTCAATAATCAGTTTTGATTTCTATCGGTGAACATTTACTTGAAAGGTTTTTCTCTTAATAAGTTTTGGTTTATTTAACTTAGTTTGATTACTTTATTATTTTTTTTACCCTACCATAGCTTAGATAATATCAATCCCCCAACTTTGAATCATTTAGCATAAAGACCCGAACTAGATCTTCCTCATGGGATCGATCCCTTGCTTACTCTATATTATCTTATTTGTTTAAGTTAGGGTAATTAATTTGTGTGATCGCGACATCACAACACAAATACATATAGCTTAAAATCAGTTTATTTATTATACCAAAATATTATTATTTTCAAAGATTTCAAAGTCCAAAAACACATTTGAACTTAAATAATTCAAACCAATCATTTTTAATACAAACATGGTTTGCACACTCATATTTAAAGTCAAATTGAGAGTCAAATGGCTATAATTACTCTAATCACAACAATAACAAGTCATATTTTACTATATGACTAGACATCAAATTCTAAATAGACATGTTTATAAATAATAATGTTTAACTCCCAAAATCTGGGTCCAAAACATAGTCAGTCAAATTAATATATTTAATTCATGAATAAATTCACAAAAACAAAATATATTTAAAGAACTTTTGCAATCATAAACATATTTTTATAAAACACTTGACATTATTTACAAAATCATTTAATCCACCTAATTTACAAAACAATAATTATTTGAAAAACTCATTTTGTACAGAAGTATATATTTTCTAACTTAAAATAACTAACCAAAGAGATGAAATATTACTTCCGTGTTACGCAAATCCAATATTAGTCTTAGAGACAACGAAGCACTCATAACAACCTAACAATAACAATCATTATAAATTATATGCTCAATGATATCCAATACAATACATGAGCTTTTTTCTAATTCCTAGTTTAATAAAAAATTAAATATATCACTTGCTTAAATGACCCTAAAATTCCCATGAAAAATCACCCAATACGAGAACCGTGTTATTACAATCCTCTATTTTACTTATAAAATATTTATTTTTAATAATTAAATATTAAAAATCACCCAATACTAGAACCATGTTATTACAACCCCCTATTTTACTTTAAAAATATCTATTTTTAATAATTAAATACCAAAAATAATTATGTAAAACATATGACTATTATAGTTCAAATTTAATAACATTATAAAATCTTATAAAAGGATAATAAATATTTTTATTTCAACTAAAACAATATTATAAGTATAATTAAAGTGGAGGTGTAAAAAATTATTAAGTGCAACTATTTTTTAAAAATAATTTATTTAGTAAATAAATTAATTCATATACAAATCAAGTTCTTTATGAAATACTTTTCACTTATTCAAATTCTACATGAAAAGAAATTAATAGTAGTATATTAAAATGTTTAAAATTTAATTATAAAAGTTATTCATCACTCTTCAAATAAATTTTAGTTATTAACTACTAAATTTCACTAATAAAAAATATATTTTTTTATAAATTTAAAAATACTCAAAAAATATTAAAAGCACACTAAAATTTCCTAGTAACATATTAAATAGAAACAACAAATAGGGTCATAAAATATTCAGGAAGAATTGCACTTTTTAATTAAAAAAAATTAAAGAGTATTTATAAACTTATAAATTACAAATTCAAGTAACTTCCATCCAACTATTATAATTTTTAATCCACAACTTTGATTTGGACAAATGACCCATTAAATCAAAGAAATCGTAACATACTATAACTAAGTACTAAATTCCAACCATAACAATCATTGGAAGACTAGATGTCGCGGTTTAAAATTACCAACTCATCATTTTTTTTTAAAAAAATCTCTTAATTTCACTATTACTTCAAATTAATCTACCAAAAATATATAAAATCACTTGTAATGACTTACTATCAATCTATGACACCATTAGTATTACACCCTGTCCTTAAAAGTAATTAAAAACCAAATATAATAAGAAACCTAATTCCTAAGCCGTAAATCATTAAAATAACCTTAAAATGCATAAACAAACTCAATTAAAATATAAGGATAGAAAACACATGCCTCAAATTGGTTAAAAAAAAAAAGATTTTGGCCGTAAATCAAATCTCCTCCTTGAGCTTCTCTCTATTGATATGGGTTTTAATCGTATGACAAGATAGAGTGTAAGTTAATATAGAGTTTTGTTTTGTTTTATTTTTATCCTTTAAATTAATATGTAATTACTAATATATCTATTGTTACTATAATACCCTTAATTAATAAAAAAAATAGAAAATCTAACTTATTATTTTATTTTATTTATTATTACTATTTTTTTTTCTTTCACACTTAAAATGAAGAAAATTGAGCCAAGGTCAACTTGGAAATGACAATGAATTTCATTTATACATATCACATGACAAAATTGACAAAAACAAATTCTTTATATAAACTTAGCTTGCTTTTAGAGTACTTTGACACTTGCATTGGGATCAATATTCTTATAAATATAATTTATTTATTTTTTAAAACTCTAGTTTCCAATTATTTTTTACTTTCAAAACACAAATTATTGAATCAAAATATTTACTTATTTCCCACAATTCTCTCTCTCCAAGGGTACAGGACATTATTGGCGAACAGTCTCATAGCCATGGAGAGGTCAGATGAAATATACTTTGTCTATATATATACACCTGTTGATGTACATTTCAACCTGCTGACATTAACAGATTAAATGTAGAAAAAGTACCACTTCCTGATTCTTCAGTTGCAGTTTGGGTGAACACAAGTTTGAGTCGTTCATGCGCTGCATATGCAATTGTAGATACTCCAGGAAGAGAAAAGGATGCGTTAGATATGATCTGTATATTCGAGTCGATGCACTTAAATTTGTACTTGTTTTGCGCTGAATTTCCCAATAAAAACTACTATTTTCAGAACATTTTTCATAAACAAAAATATTAGTGAGAAAAAGCGTCTGATCCTCAAAGTTATTGTCTTTGTTCTGTTTCAATCACAATTGAGTTCATTGTACTCTTCTCATTCTCATGCAGAATGCTAGGGCATCAAATGGTTCTCTTGAAAAGGAATTGCTGACCGTTCTTGTTCCAGCAGTGGGTTCAACATGGCTGATCATTAGCATATTTGGTTATTTGTGGCTCAGGAACAGAGGAGAAAAAGGCAAAGACAAAGCAAGCATCAAAACAGAAGGTAGATAGAGTAACTATCCATAAAAGAATAGTTGACGAACACCACACCTATAGCATAACATACGATGATGCTGTTAGGTTTCTTCCTTGACACTAGGCAGAATGGATCAGTTGTTTAGAATCAGGTTGGGAGTTTTAGCAGGGGGTACGTCTAGTGCTGAAGAGCTTGATCTGTTGTGATGTACAACATCTTTGTTTTCATTACAAATGTAATTGAACTTCATATTAGCAATTTTTCAGACAGCACAGCTTCAGCGACAGGCAATTTCAGTAATTGTCACCTCATTTAGAGAACACTGTCCATCTTCTACGTCTAATGCTATATCAGGATTATTGTCAGATTTTCTAAAGAGGAATGCAGGTTGTTTTGGAGAAGGAATCTCTGTTTCGTTACTCAACATAAAAACAACAGCCAACATAGATGGTCTGTCCGCGGCATCTTCTTGCACGCACAGGAGACCAATTTGTATGCATTTCAAGGCTTCACGCGGATCATACAACTCCGTCAGTGATGGATCCACTATCTCCAATGCTTTGTCTTGTTTCCATAATTCCCACACCTGTGGTGTTCATATAAATCATTAACATACAAGAAATAAGAGCAGACAACATCTAAAATTGTGAACATTGAAATTCAGCCAAGAGCACACATGGCTCTCCTATAACTCACATATCCAATCAAGGTCAAAGGAGGATCCTGTTGATAAAATCTATTGTTCTTCTTGCCACTCACAATCTCTAGCAACACGACCCCAAAACTGAAAACATCTGATTTTACAGAAAAGTTTCCAAGCACAGCATATTCTGGTGACATATAGCCACTGCATCAGAAAAACAAGAATCTGAAGTTTTAGTATTCCTGGTAATCAATGATAGTACTTTGTCACTCGGTCTTTGTTTTAGGCATATACTTACAATGTTCCTACAACTCTCCTGGTCCTATCTTCTGTTTGGTTGCCTTCAAATATTTTTGCCGTTCCGAAATCTGATATTTTTGGGTTCATCTCTGCATCCAGTAGAATGTTGCTACATTTTAAATCCCTGTGAATGATTCTCAACCTGGAATCTTGGTGAAGATATAAAATGCCACGAGCTATTCCAACAATAATATCAAAGCGTTTTCGCCAATCCAATAACAATCTTCTGCTTTCATCTGTCGAAACAATTATTTTTCAGACAGCTAAAATTTGACAACTAGAGTAAATCAGGGCAATAAATACTTGAAGAGACTTACGGAAAAGAAACGAGTCCAAGCTTTTGTTTGGCAAATATTCATAGATTAAGATTTGTTCTCCATCCTGATTGCAGTAACCTAGAAGTTTAACAAGATTCCTGTGTTGAAGCTTTGCAATTACCATAACTTCATTTTTAAATTCTTCTGTTCCTTGTCTTGAACTTCTAGATAACCTTTTTATGGCAACCTCCAGTCCATTAGCTAGCAGACCCTAAAATCATGTTACAAGATAATGGTAAAAAAATACCTTTAAGGTGACTCATATGTCAATAACAGTCAAGGTTTAAAGTCCATTGGACGGCCAAACACTATATAGAGTGTTCCTAATCTAACCAAAAAAATGGTTATGAAACGTTTTGTGTTTTCCATCCACACAATGACCCTTAAGTTTCACATGGATTAGAAGACTCTTTATTCTTCATAGCATTAAGAGTTCTAACAATTATTTCAACACTTAATTAATAAATCATTATAGGAGGCATGTATCCTATTAATTTTCTGTTACGTTTATATGCATGCCATGTGGTATTATAGCAAAGTTTTCTTCATTCATGGCATGTGAAAATGAGTTTGGATCATCTTTAAGTCCGACATCAAAGTCAAACTCTTGAAAATATACAACATAGTCATTAGAAATTATTGGTCTTCTTATTTTTTAAGAACTTATTAATTAAATTTTCTCGTGCCGGTTTACTTTATCAAAAACCGGTTGCTCTTAAACTTGAACTAGGTGCCCTTGAATTGATTGGTGTTCAAAATTATCTAAATAATTTTTTTGAACAATAACCAATTTTCTTTTATCTTTATGCAAATATTGTGTTTCCTCAAATTTCATCCTTTTAGCAAAATCACTCCTATTGAAATTGAGATTCTTAAGAAATTTAGCATTTCTTGCCTTAACTATTCATGTATTATCAGAAGAAAAAGAAAACAAATATCCATTATAGTTCACTATATAACCAATGAAGTATCCACTAGTTGTTCTTGGGTTTAATTTCTTTAGTTGAGGATTATTAATCCTTACCTCAATAAGACAATCATATACATTTGTATGATTTAAATTGTGCTTCCATCCATTTCATAATTTAAAAGGTGTCTTAGACACAATTTTAGGATGAAATCCTATTTTAAAATATACGCAACAGTTTTTAATTCTAACTCCATAAAGATAATGGTAAATTAAAAGTACTAATTATGTTCCTTTCCATGTCTATAAGTGTACAATTCCTTCAACTATATTATCTTATTATGTGGTGTGTGAGACATTATATATTATGTAATAATACCCTTTTCTTGAAGGCACTTTGCAAATGAATTTGATATTTATTATTTTTCATGTATCTATCATAATACTCTCCATCTCTATCTGACCTCATAAATTTTATGATATATTTTTTTCTCCACCTCAACCTTATAGGTATTAAAAGCATCTAGTGCTTCAACTTTATCAAATAAAAGACAAAAAACAGAGATGCATAAATCTATTAGAATAATCATCAATGAATGAGGTGAAATATCTTTGATCATTTAGGCATAGAGTATTAAATAGTCCATAAATATGAGTACATATGATTTAAAAACTTTTCGAGCTTCTCGTGGTACCTTTAATGGTCTTGTTAGTTTGTTATCCTTTTATGCAATCTATGCTATGCAAGTACCAAAATCAGTAAAATCAAGAGTGTTTAAAACTTCATCATTCATTATTTTTTTAATTCTTTCAATGAAGATGTGACCTAATCTTTTATGCCAAAACATAGAGGAATTCTCATCCATTTTGCTTCTTTTAATTATAGAATCAACATGCATGCATTGATAAATAGTTGAGCTCAAAAGTAGAGACTAGATTAATTTTATATAAATCATTAATTAATGTTCCACTACTAGTAGAAACTTTAGTTTTTAAAATACTAAAATATTTTCATCAAACAAAAATCCATAACCAACATTACAGATTTTAAAAACTAAAATCCAATTTCTAGAAAATGGTGGAACATAGAAGAAATCTTCCAAATCCAAAATAAGTCCAGATTTTAAAATTAATCTAAAAGTCCTCATAGCTTCAACTTCAAAGCGTATCTGGTTTCTTGAATAGATGTTTTCTTCATTTTCCTTCAACTTTTTTAGTGTAATATTTTGAAAGAAAAGAAAGATTTTAATAGAAAATGGCAACAATGCCCTTGAATGAGTAAATATCAGGTATCAATGAATGAGAGAGATTTTGATAATTGCACAAAACTTGTTAAATATAAATAAGAAGAGTAAGACAAAAAAAGAAAGAGACTTAAGTGTTTGACTTTATTTTCTTTTAGCTAATTGTCTTAGACATTTTTCTTTTTATTATTCTTAGATATTAAATTGATGTTTTGTGTATATAAAATGTTATTTTCTATATCTATTGGGATATATAAAGTTGGACCCCCGCATGACTTATTGGAAGTTCATTCATATGGTTTATTTGATTATTAAGTGTTTATTTTAAGGATGCAATATATTGTAATACATGCAAGGAAATACTTAATTATAAAATGCGACCACTATGATTTATATGTTGTATTCTTGATTTAAGTGTGTGTTTTTAATTACTATATATTTTGAACTCTATAAAAATATTGTCACTTTTCTATTGGTGTCATATGTACTAAGTGAGAGAACAATGATAAAAAAATATTCTTAAAGTGACCTCTATATCATGTAGATTTAAGTGACAATTAAAACTTGGAACTCATTGAACTCTAGTAATAGGCCAAGCACATCCATGATAGACGGAGGAGTAAAAATTAGGTTATGTGTAAAGGGTCAAAAAGTTATGAAAAGTCTGGTGTTTTCCATCCACATAGTAACTCTAAAACTTGACATGAATTAGAAGATTCTTTATTATTGGCACCACAAAGATTTCTGGACAATTATCTCAATATTTAATCAATCATTACACGAAAATAAGCATCCTGTGTTTATATGCCTGGGACATTAAAGTTTTCTTACATATTAAGCATCTAAACTACAATTAAGCAAATTGCAGAAAAAACAAATCTGTATTATTGAGAACACATTTAATTTTTAGCTAGAAAATGAATTGAGAAACTCTACCTTA
>Ga0307515_10010574_pt1 | contig 17668 bp, 2 predicted proteins | sample 17_EM_MG_FD_194513 | JGI IMG/M metagenome (GOLD analysis project Ga0307515, IMG submission 194513) | Populus trichocarpa ectomycorrhiza microbial communities from riparian zone in the Pacific Northwest, United States - 17_EM | ecosystem: Host-associated > Plants > Roots > Unclassified | place...
TAATACCCTATATAGGAGCCGAACCCGTTAACAATGCCTAGTATTAGCGACTCTACGCTAGCGAATATAAACACGGCTACGTTATTAGTAAGGTATTGTTTTCCTATACCCTAACTTAGACTAATACTAATACCGCTAGCCAGACGGACACTAGACCGCCCTACTAAGATAGCCTTATACCCTAGTCGTTAAAAGGTAAACCCTTAGACTAAGTTATATTTAAGGGTCTAAACTATATAAGGAGGAAGGCGAGAAGATTAGGTCCCTATTACTAGATTAATTAGTCCTTTCTATTAGTAGGCTGCCACTTAATCTTAAATTAGTAAATAGTAATAAGAAATTAATTATAACCGACTACGGGTGCTGCCGAGACAGCCTCAACGCCACCCTATATATTGATTGCAGATTAATATTGCTTGCAGATCACTGTTCCCATTTTAGTTACCTATTACCCCATCATGTCTTATTACCTCCACATTCTTCGTGTATATATAGAGGCTTTAGAGCTACATTCACAATCAAGTCGTTCATTCAATCCTTCACACTGCAAAGCTTATATTAATTCTTATTTAAACCTAACTCTTCTTACTGCGTAACCTATACCCCTAAGTTTATATTAATATAATAAGCCTAGTAGACTTCAGTAGTATTATAATAGTATTTACTAATATAGAGTCTATTATAAGAATGTATAACGTTATAACTAAGAAGCTACTAGCACCTAGGCTACTATACCTTATAAATAGTATTCTAACTTTGCTTATTACGGACTACTTTACTACCTAAATATTAATTGGCCTCTATACTAAAGCTATACTCTTTTTTATTACTAAACTCTTACCTACTACCCTAATTATCTTAGGTATGCCTTAGCTTTAAAAGTATAAGCCCCGCCCTAACTTTAGAAAGCTTAAGATCTACTTTAACTTAGACTACTGCTTTACTACCTCCTATAAGGAATAACCAACGGTAGTAGGGACGCCCTATATAGATACTTAGCACTACTAAGCCTAGTGAATAAGACTATATATAAAGCCCTAATAGTAGAAGACGTTCTTAATAAAGGGGAGCCTATATAGCTATAAAGTAATAAAATAGTAGAAGACTGGACTACCCTAGTACTTAAAACTAAAATAATAGGCTAGCTAGCCCTGCCGAGACTAAAAAAGAAGGTCTACTTTACGCCGCTATTATTAAGAATCTAATCCTAACCTAGATACTATTTAAACCCTAACTACCTAGCCTAATACCTAGAACTAAGCTATATACTATATACGCACACTATAGCTCGCGTTATAGTAAGGACTAGCTATAGAACTACTAAGTAGTAGCGCTCTTTCATAAGTTGGTATATTATTATAAGGATATTCTTATAGGTATAGCCGTATCGTTTATAGGGTAGTAGGTTAATAACAAAATCTATAGTAATATCTGCCCATTATTATATAGGTACTAGTAGAGGGTATAATAATCCTTAGTACTTTATATTAAAGGCCTTAGCGCGCTTATAACTATAGTAGGCGCCTATAAAGCGTTTAACTATGTCTATTATTTTTAGCTAGAAGTAGGATTAGTCAAGAAGCTTATAGGCTCCTTTTTTACCTAGGTAGCCGCTTAATCGGAGGTTATAAACTATTTAGATTAGTTACCGTTATAGATTTTCTAAGTTAGGAATAAATAGGCAGCCTCTATAATAGAGCCTGTTTTCTTTTATTTTTAAGGCTGCTATATTAATCTAGCCTAAACTTTAGAGGTTAATAGGCAGTATATAGGCGCTAGCGGTCTTTACGGTAATAAGTTAATGCAGTAATAGGTTAATAGAGGCGTTATATACTATAGTAATAAGCTTATTAATTTTGGGAGGTAACTTTAGTTCTGTGGTATAAAGCTAAGGTATAGTTAGCTCTATTATAGGTAGTATACCTAAGGCTAAATTTCGTGCTTTTAAGATTGTTTATTATTGGAACTAATTATAGGGGTTATCTTTAGACTAAGGAAGATCTTACGAGCGGCGTATTAGGCTATTTGGTTTAGTACCTTATACTCCTAATCTATATATAATTTTAAAGTTAAAATTAGAGAGGAACTCGTTCCAATATACTTAGCGTTAGTTTAGCTACTTTATAGTTATAAAGTACTTAAGGTTGCGATGGTCCGTAAGGACTTTAGTTAGCTAGTTAGGTTCTACTAAGGAGAGTTTTAGTTAGAATTCTTTAAACGCTTATATAATTGTAAGGAGTTCTTTATTATAGATCTTATAGTTATACTCTTATAGTATAAGCTTAGACGAGTAGAATATAACTAGGTAAAGAAGACTATTATTACCTATCTAGAAAAGGACGCCTGCGTTAACGTAGTCTAAGGAGTTAGTTTTAAGGTAGAGTTATTATCCTAGTATAAAGCAAGCTAGAATAGGTGCTTTAGTAAAGGTATTTTTAAGGTCTTAAAATGCCTTCTCGCATTTAAGCGTCTAGGTAAAGCATAAGTATATTTTTCTTTCTTTTATAGAAAGGCCCTTTATTTATATTATTGCTATAAGTAGTACTACTACGCCTAAGAAGTTGTATATAAATTTCCGATAAAAGTTAGCGAAACTAAAAAAGGCTTATACGTCCTTAATATAGTTAGGGGCTTACTATTTAGTAATTATATATACCTTCTTAGGGTCTATACGGACACTCTTAATAGTAATAATTAGTTTAAGGTATTTTACTTCTGTAACTAGGAATTCGTACTTCTTTAAATTAATATAATATCTTACGTCCCTAAGGCGCTATAGGACCTTTTAAATATGTTTAGTATACTTAAAGGGGTTATTATTATAAATAAGTATATCGTCTAGGTACGCAGAGCAGAAGTCATTAAGGTAGTCCCGTAAGGCGTTATTAATATAGCTTTAAAAGGTGCCTGGGCCGTTATATACGCTAAAGGGCATAATAGTATATTTAAATTGGCCAAAGCGTAATATAAATGTGGTTTTCTATTTATTACCTTTCTATATTTAGAGATAGTTAAAGGCGGCAATAATATTAAGCTTAGTATAGATTTTGGCTTAACTAAGCCGCTTAAAGGTCTTACGTATAAGCGGTACTAGGTATTGGTTTTTAATCGTAATAGCGTTAAGTCCTTTATAGTTAACGTAGAATTAGATACCTCTTTCTAGCTTCTTAGCGAAAAGGATAGGGGCAGCTGCTAGTAATATACTAGGACAAATAAATCCTTTATTAAGGTGCTCGTTAATATACTTTTTTATAACTAGAAGTTCATCTTTTAATATTAGGTAAGGTCTCTTATAAGGTAGCATTTTTCCTTATTTAATATTAATAGTATAGTTATTAGGTTAATATAGGGGGAGTATATTTACGCCCTTTTATAGTACCTCTTAGGAAGGAGCTTACAGAGTTCCTTATTAGTAAGTCCTTTTTTAAGCTTTATAAACTTTTTAAAGTCTAAAGGTAAAAGTCCATAAAGTTTTATAGAGGCGTTGTCTTCTAGAAGGTTAACTATATCTATCCTATTACTATAAAGGATATAGTTTTATTCTTTATTAAGCTTATATAGTTATAATTAGGAAGCTATAGCAACGGTTTAGCCTTTCCTATATACTATATAGTAGAAGGCTATAGCACTTATATAATAGTAGTTAATTATAGGTGGGATAATAAGGGGTTCCTTAGGTTAATATCCTAGGGAGTAAATAGAGGCGGCTAGGCTATGCCCTAGGTAAGTCTCTGTATAGTATTTAGAGTTAAAGGTTACTTCTTTTTTCTTCTAGTTAATAGCGGAGTTATATTATTTAAGCTAGTTTATTCTAAGGATAATAGGGTAGTTAGTAAGTAGTATAATATAGGCCTAAAGTTCTTCCTGGTGCCCATTTATATCTAGGTAAAGTTATACTATATAGGTAATCTTCTATACGGTATAACTACTGTTAGTAAGTTATAGGGCGCAGGCTTTAGTAAGGGGTAAGGTAAGTAGGTTATAAGTATACATAAATTAGGTATCTATAAATTTATTAATAGCTCCGTAATTAATTATAAAACGGCTTTTATATTATTTTTTAGTAGTAGTTCCTATTATAGGTAAAACTATCTATTTCCGTCCATTTATTTTTATAAAGTTATCTATTAAATAAGCCGATATATAGATCCCTCTATTATTAGGGCATCCTAACCTATAACTTAGGGCTAGGACTTAGCGTTTTTTGCTTCCGTATCTAACTCTACCGCTATTACTACGTCTTTATCTTATATAGTAGTGGCATATAGTAACGTATTTAGTGTTTAGAGTATTAGGTTAGGTATTAGGCGGCAGCTACTAAACCTAGCTATTAGGTAGTTTAGGTTATTATAATAATAGCCTTTTTAATAGTATCTATAGTAGCGTCCTAGTTTCTAAAGTAGCTCGCGCTCTCCATCTAGGAGTTTTTATAGGAAGGTTAGTATAGAGAAATTAATATTAATTCCGGTAGTACTTAAGGTAGTAGGCGTTAGTAGCTTAGTATATATGGGTTTAGTAGGCCCAGAGGGCTTCTATAAAGAGGTCTTTAGATAAGGGTTAGCAATAGCAATCTAATTTAGTCGTCGTTTAATCTTCTATAGAGCTGCTACTATATTATAAATATTGTTATAGTTATAGCTAGCGGCTGCGTAACTAAGGTAATAAGTAACTTTTTTAAGGAGGTCCTTTTAGTCTTTAGTATCGTTTTAGGCAAAGGCTCCGGTATATTCCTAGAATTTAATATAAAATTTATTAAATAATTCGGTAGGGCTTATCTTTAGGGTATATAGTTTAGCTTGGTTAGTAGCTAGTAGGTTATAGTTACGGTATATTAGGTTAAGATTATTAAGGACTTTTTAGTAGGACTATTACTTCTAGGGGCTATTAGTCTCCTATTAGGCGAAGAGTCTATTAAATAGTATACCCTTTATTCGCCCAATAATGTAGCCAATCTTAGTATCTTTTGTAGAAATAAAGTAGGCGCTCTAAGTTAGTTTTTCGCGGATTTATATCTTTTAGTGGCTGTATTTCTTGCGGTCTCCCTAAAAGACTAGGGGATTAAAGTAGTATATATTAGACCCTATAGTAGCAGTTTAGGTCCAATTATTATAGCTTTTATTATTACTACTTTAGTAGGGGTTCCTATTAGGTAAAGCTGCTTAGCGCTAGTCCTCTATTAAGTGTTAAGTAGGTGAAGTTACCGGGGGCGTAAAGACTTAGGTGGCGTTATATATAGTAGAAAGGTATCTAGCGTTATTATAAATATACTCATTAAGCTAAGATTATAGGTATTTAATTATGCCTTCTTTTTTAGTAACCGTAGCAATTAGTGCAATTTTAGCCTTCTTTAACTATTAGACGTCGCGTTTAGATATATAGAGGTTGTCTTTAGTTTCTTAATATATATTATTGGCGAGCGCCTTATAAGCTTATAGGTCTTAGATAATATTGCAATCTTAAGCAGTACGCATCTTGGCTTATATAAGCTTTAGGTAATAGTTCTATAAAAGGCGGTAGTATTTATTAGGGTCTTATACTACCATTTTTATAAACGTCTCGGCGTCTCGTATTTTAATTTTAATAGGTAGTAGCCCTTCTATTTACTTGTCCGTAGTTATATAGTTAATAAAAGATAAGATATTATCGGTGTCCATCTCCTTAGGGGTTAAGGCTAGGGCTAATAAATACAATTCTCCTAGAATTAATTGGCGTCGTAGGTTTAAGTATAGGTATTAGATTATTCTTTAGGTTTAATATAGTAGCTAGTAAGGAATATTATCTTACTATTATAGGTTCCTTAGAAGTATAAAGTGAGGTAATTTGTAAATACGCTGCTTTTAGCAGCACCTACAGTATTATAAAGACGTAGAATTGGTTATAGGCTAAGCGTTAGTAGTAAAAAAATGTGTAACGTAATATTATGGAACGGGGGTAGTAGCTATAAAGTGTATGTATTTAAAGAGTCTATAAGACGTTACGCGATTAATTATAAGGGTTAAGGGCGTAAGGAGGTAATATAACTACGCGTAGCTAATATAAGCTATACGTAAGGTGTATATAAGAGCATAGGGCTCTCCTATAGAGGCCCCTGTAGTAGGATACCGTAACAGCTAAAAAGGGTAGCTACTAAAAATCTTAGTAAGGATCTAACTAATTAGATAACTTTAACCGGCGGTTAAAGTTTTTAGATATCTAAAGTTTTACAGTACTAGTAGAAAACGGCAGAAAATAGCAGAATTTGGTAAGTAGTGGTATTAGGGCTTTAGGGCGTTCTTATCCTTATACTCCTCCGGTAACTTATTATCTTTATTATACTAGTATTTTATCTACTTATTTAAGTACTTTAAGGGTTTAGGTATATTAGGGTATTAGTTATAAAACTCTTTAAACTTTTAGGGGCAGCTTATAAAGTTTTATACTAGGTACTAGGTTAGGTCTAGGTTATAGCCCTTTTATTAGATATAGTATTTTAATATTCCTCATACTATCTTATAGGCTAGTATTTTATTAACTTCCTATTTATTATTACCGTTTACTTAAATTAGTAGGGGAGGCTTGCTCTTTTATCTGGGTAATAGGTTATTTATAGCTTTCTGTAACTTATCTAGTAAAAAGATAGGGTATACCCTAATTAAATCCGGGAGCTTTACCTTATATAAGTTACCTAACTTCTTAAAAATCTTATATAGTCCTACTATTTAGTAGCTTAGCTTATAGCTAGGTTGTTTAGTCTTTTAATTCTTTATTATAACCTAGACTATATTACTAGGGGTAAAGTTAGGCTCTTAACGGTATTTATTCGCCTACTATTCTATTAACCTTTAGGCTTTTTTTAGGTTCTTATAAGCTACTATCTAGGCTTCCTTTAAGCATTTAGCGTACTATTAGGCCTTACTGTAGAATAGCTTCTCTTATATAGTCTAGGGTTCTTCTAGCCTTTTTTAGTTAAAGCTTATATAGGGTAAGTATCCTATTTCTAGCTAAATTAGGGCAAACCCTATAGAGTTATAGGGTAGGGTTGCTTAGGCGTAGTTTATTAAAGGTAGTAGTTTAGACTAGTTATTCTAGAAGTAGTTAATAAAGGGCCTAAGCCTCTAGTCTAGGTACTAATTTATAATCTTCGTCTAACCGTCTATCTGGGAGTAGTAAGCTATAAAAAGCTTTAGCTTAATACCTAGGATCTAGGTAAACTTATTTTAAAAGGCCGATATAAACTATAGCCTATAATTAGATATAATAGTATTTAGTAGTCTATAAACTTAGTAAACGTAATAGATATATAGCTAGGCTGCCTCTTTAGTATTAATATTCTTATAATAGGGAATTAAGAACGGGCGTTTACTAAAGCGGTTAACTATAACTATAACTATATTATACCTATTATAGTCTATAGGTAGCTTATAAAAGTCTATAGAGATATACTACTAAGGGCGCTCTAGTATTAGGAGTAGCTTAAGTAGTCCTAGGGTTTTATCCTGTAGGATTATAGCTCTCTAGTAGTCTTCGCAGTTCTATATATATTAGTTAATATTTACAACTATTTTTAGCTAGTAATAGCGGTAGTTAATAATTTTACGGGTTTTATTCTTACTAGGGTATACTATAAAAACCTAGTAATAAGCTTTGCGGATTAGTTTAGTCTATAAGTTATTAATATTAAAGACTATAAGCCGCTCCTAGTATAGGAGCAATTCTTTCTCTATTTTAAAATTTGGTTTTCCTTTTACTACTTAGTCGCGGAGGGCCTTTAGGGCGTTAGCCGTGCGGTTTATAGTTAGGAGGCGGTTAATTAGCCCTATTAGTTTATCTAAGGACTCCTCTATTAGTGCTAGCTTATTTTACTAAAAGTCTAGCTCCCTAAGAATCTATAGGTTAAGCTATTTAGGGTAAAGAAGGGCGCGCGTCCGGTATTAGGTCTTTGGCTTATCCTAAGGTCCTATATCTTATTCTTTTTAGGTTAAGGCATTAGCCTTGAAGTTTTACTTGCTAGAATAATATATAATTATAAAAAAGAATTATAAGAGTATTTTAGCTTACTAGGCTTACTATTTAATAAGCTGCTTTATAGTTATAAAGTACTTTAGGGCTTTATAATCTATATATATCTTAATTTAGGAGTTTATACCTTTAAGCTCTACACGCTATTAGAATAGTAATTAAATAATAGCTAGCATTTCTTTATTATATACTTTATAGTTATACTTAACTAGGTCTATTATTATTTTTAAAAAAAGGTAATAGGGTACTATTTGCCGTCCAGATATAGCTATAATAGGATTCCTGCTATAACCCTATTAGAAGCATCCGTTTCTAGTATTAATTTAAGGTTAGATTATAGTAATAAAGAACTAAGAAAGAGATAAGCTGATCTTTTATCTCTTTAAAGGCCTTTATATAATTATTATTAAAGATAAAAGACGTATCCTTTCTAGTTAGTTAAATAAGAGGTTTTACTATAATTCCGTAGTTACGGATAAACTAGTAGTAGAAGTTATAAAAGCTAAGAAAGGACTAGATCCCTTTTATTATATAAAGGGGCTTCTAGTTATAAATTACCTCTACCTTGTTAGAGTTAACCTTAATTCCTTTTATAGTTATAATAAACCTGAGGTACTTTATACGCTTTACCCTAAACTTATATTTCTTAATATTAACTTATAAGCCTATATTTTATAGTTTCTCTAGGACCTTCTTAATATAAACTTAATACTTAAGTTTATTATCTAAGTATATAAGAATGTCGTCTAGGTATACTATATAGAATTTATCTAGGTAATTAAAAAAAACGTTATTTATATACCTTTAGTACGTAGCTAGTCCGTTTATTAGTCTAAAGGGAAGAACTTTATATTTATAGGAGCCATAACAGGTACGGAATATAGTTAAATATTTAGATGCGGGGTCTATTCTAATTTGGTGGAAAGCTTAATAGATATTAAGTTTAGTAAAGATCTTTGCCTAGCTTAAATATATAAGAGTTTTATTAATTAAAGGAATAGGATACTAATCCTTTTAAGTAATAGCGTTTAGTTTTTAATAGTTAATATAAAAGCAGAGGCCTCTATTAAGCTTTTTTATAAATAGGATAGGGGAAGTAAAAGGGGCTTAACTTAGCTTAATAAACCCTTTATCTAGGTTATTAATTAAGTACTACTTTATTACTTTTAGTTTATTTATTAATTATTAGTAGAGGGGGCTATAACCTAGCGAGTTATTAGCTTCTAATTAAATCCTATAATTATATATCTGGTAAGGGGGTAACTTATCTAAAGCCATCTTTAAGAATGCATCCTTATAATTTATATAAATAGTAAAAAGGAGGCGTTTAACTAGTTCCTTATTAGTTTCCTTAGCTAGCTCTTCCTCCCTATTATTAATAATTTAGTTAATCTTATATAGGCTTATTATAAAGACCTTATTTTCCTTCTAGTATATATTAAAGTAAAACGCTATAGCGCTAATTACAGAAATGTCTATAGTAGGGTGGTTATATAATAATAGGGGCGTATGTAACTTCAGGGACTTTTAGGGTACTAGCGTTATTATTACTCCTTTTAGCTTCTATTATATTTTTTAGAGGTTATCCCTTATATCCTATTAATGCGTTCTTTTCTATACTAGTTAGATCTGCGTAATTTAGATATTATTTATATTACTATCTATCCCACTTCTATATATAGAGTCCTCTTTAAATATAGCGCTTTAGGAGAGTATCTTTATTAGTACGGAGTTCTTTCTAGCTTTACAGCGGGCGTTTTTTTAGGTAAAGGCTAAATTACGGGCTAGGATATCCTACTAGTAGATAGGGTTAGCCCTTACGGCTAGTATCTTACGGTTAGTTTAGATCTCCCTAATAAAGAAGGGCAACCTTAGTCTATTCTCCGGCTAAATAAACTATCTTTATTATATATTTAACCAAATATTAAAATAAGATATCCATTTTCGTCTAAGGATTATATTATAGGACCCTAGGTTTAGGATACAAAAGGGGATATTATATTAGCATCGTCCGTTAAAAGCAATATATAACTTTAAAACATAGGTAACAGGCTAACTGGCTTAGCTATTATAGCCTTTTGCCTAAATAGGCTTCTTTAGTCGGATGGCTTCTATATTTATAAACTTGGTAACATTGTTTATATAGGTAGTATTTATAAAGGTAAAGCTATTTGCTTTAGTATTAATAAGGGCGGTTATATTAACTTTATATCTATTTTAAGATACTATATAGAACTATAAAATGCTTTCCACCCATTAACTAACTAAGATTAATCTCTTTAAGATTAATAGGGTACTCTAGGGGGGAGTCTTTCTCTAGGGTTCTTCTTTTTCCAATTTATTAGACGTTTCTTCTTCCTCTATCTCCTTAATATTGCCTATATCCTTTAGCTCTAGGCAAGATAAGGCAAAGTAACCCTTTTTATTATAGTTATAGTATATAGCTGAGGCAGGGTTAATTAGAGTATTGCGGCAAATACTAGTTAATAGTATAGTACGTAGCTAGTTAGGCAAGGCTCGCTAGTATATAGTTATAACCACTTTTAGTATAAGAGTATTTATAGCTTATCTTTCTACTTTAGCTTTTATAGGTATAGCTAGCAAGTTCTAATTACTATAGAGTTACTTCTACTAATTAGGACGGGCGTTAATCCGCTTTAGTTCTAAGTCTAATAATAGGTAATAAGCTGCGAGTCTGTTATAAGTTAGTAGGTTATTTAAGGTTATAGCGATCTTCTTTTATAGCTATATTATTAGCTTATTATATAGGTCTAATTAGTAGTTCTTAAGGGGAACCTAGCTTTCTCCCATAAGGTATAGGAATTAAGTTTAGAATTTAGTAAAGGGTTAGTTTAGTTTTATTATTAGGCGATTATAGTTACACTAGGCGTTTTATACTTTGTTTAGGTTAATATAAATAGCCGCTAGGTACCGTATTATCTTATTAACAGATATAAATTAGATAGGGGACTTGTCCTTAAACTTAGCTTAAAGGTGCTATTAGGCGTCCCTAGTAGTTTAACTAAAGAGGTAAAGCATTTTAGCTTCTTTAGAAAGAAAATAGTTATAGTTAACGCGGAGCTTTCCTTATACTTAAATCCTCTAATTTTTAAAGGTAAGGTTTATCCCATTAAACAGTAGTAAGGGGTTAGAAAGCTTAACGAACTTTAATTACTTTATTATTATATCCGTACTCCCTAGTATATTATATTTAGTGGAGTAAATAGGTTAGCTAGGGCTTTAAAAAGGGGAAGCTAGGTTATTTTATAGGGCCGTAAGGCTTTCTAGGATCTCTTATAGGGTCTCTTATATATTTCTCGCTTTAAGATAATTAGCTTTTTAGCTAGCTATAAGGGCGCGAATCTACTCGCGTACGTCTATAGTATTATTATTATCTTTAATTTCTAATCCTAATTAGATCTTAAGTTTCTCTTAGGTAGAGGCAGCTCTCTTAAATAAGCTTACTTTAGGTACTATTATTAGCTTCCTAAGGTTTATTAGTATTATACGCTTTAGTTTTAATTCTAGGGGTATAGGTCTAGTCCTATCTGGCTTATAAGGTAGGATATTAGTTAGGCCTTCCTAGGCAATATAGAGTTGTTTTAGTATCTAAGTATAGCGCGTTAACGCGTTATTGTAGACAAAGTTTCTTTTAGGGTAGGGTAAGCTTAGTATAATATCACGGCTTAAATAAATACCTCTAAACCGAAGCTTAAACGAATACTGTATTACAAAGATACTAAGCTAAGGAGAAGGAAAAGGGGTCGCTAAAACCGATGTAAATAAATATATAGGGTGAGTGTTACAGACGCTTTAAGTACGATGTTACGACTACTTAGAGAGAAGTTAGAAGAAGCTAGTTAGTTAATATAGGTATGGTCTAAGATGGAACCGGTAGAACTATATAGCAAGGAATAGTAACCAAGTTACGTAATGTGATCTATATAATCTATATAATCCATATAATCCGCAATAGAGTAGATAGAGCACACGTACCTTACGTATAAGGAGGGTTTCCTAGGAGTACGGTTATGTATTTAAAGGACTACAGTCCCTACTCTAGATAGTTCTTTCCTTATAGTGATTCTTAGAATATAATTAGAGTTAATCTATTAGGCAACCACTCCACCAGTTATTATTACGTTGTTAACTTTATTTTATATTACCTACACACCTAGCCTAATAACGAGCCTATTGTAGTTCTTGCTATAAGGTTCCGTTATATAATTACTACCTAGTTATAGTATTAAATATAGAAAGTTAAATAATATGCCACTAAAAGCAGCCACTACGACGCTATTAACGGCGGCAACTACTTTAAGGTTAGGAGGCGATATTAGTATAGCAGATACTAACTTACAGCAACTATAAGAGATAGTTAACTAGTTAATAGAGAATAATGCGATACTTAAATAAAGGATTAATAGGATAGGGGTAGTAAAGGTTAAGTTACTATTAATTAAGAGATTCTTAGGAGAAAGATTAAAGCTTAAAGGATTTCTTATATAAATGCACTTTGAGGTAGCGTAAGAGGGAGCAAAGCTAGTAATACCTATGGATTGAATAGCTTATGCGGGACTATTCTTATTAAAAAAGGCACTTAAGTGGTTTAAGCCTTACCTTATAGAGATATAGGCAAATGGAATAATAACCACTAATTAAGAGGTGCGGTTTATATTCTTAAGTTAGGAAGGATTTATAGAGCGACTTATATAAATATTTGGAGACCTAGAGGTAGTGACTACGGCGAAAAGAAAACTCTAAGACATTACGTAATAAACCTTAGCAATTAAGTATATAATATAGTTCTAAATGCTAGCTATATAAGTTAAGTGGAATAATAGGGCGCTTATAGCATAGTATAAATAAGGACTTAAGGCTAAAGTCTAGGATATAATTATCCTAATAAAAGATACGGACACCCTAAGGGAGTTAATAGATTAAGTAATTAAGATTAATAATTGGATCTACTAAAGGGAATAGGGTAAGAAAGGCTAGGATAGAGTTCTATAGTTATATAAGACGCAAAACGCGCAATAACTAAAGCTAAGTTAGAAACTATGGTATGGCGTAGAGCTAATAGACCTAAGCGGTACTAAAGAAGCCTATAAAAGATGGAGTAAGAAACCATAAAAACCTAAAGGTTAAGGATTTAGTGATTATAAGACTAAGGAGTAGAGGCTAAACTAGGGATCTTAGTAGTAGAAGATGTTTAGGCAGACTCTATAGCAAAATTAGTGGTTTAGAGATAGAGCTTATATAAATTGCGGAAAATAAGGTTATTTTATAAGGGATTATAAAGATAGTTAGAGTTATTATATAATAAAGGGAACTAGACTAATAAAAGACATATATGTATAGAGGGACGATAGTATACTACAAGGAACAAAAGAATATTTAATTAAAAGTTTCGCGTTCTATTATAATAACGTATACTAAATTTATAAAGACGCTAAGTATAGTGCAAGCTATTGGCTATAAAAGCTAAAATCTATAAAGTGTAAAAGAACTAATAAACTATTACGCAGATTGGATATTAAAGACGATGAGTTTAATATAGGTGAAACATTTATAGATAATAAGGGAATAAAGGCAGTTTACTAGGAATATGTAAACCTTAGAGAAGTTATAATAGAAGTAGAGACTAAGACCGCTATAAAGCAAGGTTTAGTAACGGGTATTATAACATCGTTAGATATGGTATCTATTACTTTATAAAATGGAAGGAGTAATATCTAAAGAAGATTAAGCAAGTAGATAACTGCTAGTGCTAGCTTACCCCTTAATAAAGATAAAAGGCTAAAGGCTTAAGATTCTTAAGAAGAAATAAAAGAGATCTAAGATTTTAAAGATAGGATGAGGATAGCTTAAGGACCCACAACGGACGAAAACCAATAGAGTAGAGTAGTAGCTTAGTTTAGAGACATACGAATAAGCTCGGGATAGCGTTTCCTATAGTTATAAGATTCTTAAGATAAGATAAGTGAGATTTAAGACTCTTAAGATAAGATAAAAACACTATAAACGCCTAGTAGAACTAAGGTAGGAGCTAAGCTTAAGTTAGAAGCAAGCTTAGGATTAAAGAATCTAAGGGACTAAGAATTTAGAGTATAAATAAGGACACCTATAGATAAGAGGTAAGGAGCTTCTTTATAGATTAGAGAATCTGTGATATAAATAGTAGTTAGATTAGGAGACAGATATATAGACCTAGAGGACTTATTAGGAAAATATAGTATTCGGCCTAAAGATTAAAAAGTTAATATTGAGATTAAGAAGTGCGAAGACTTTAAGGATCTACTTATAAGATATAAAAGAAAAGAAACTATAGAGGAATTTAGAGTAAGAATTACCTTATAGTAAGAACAGAAACTAAATAAGAGATTTAGTATATTGGGACGTATAAGGGATAGAGCACCTATATAAAAGGTTACTAATAGGCCTAAAATAGGCACATTAAGAGCTAAGTGGCTTACTAAACTAGAATAAGAAGAGGATCTAGGGATTCTAACTAGGTTTAAGGAATAATACACTAAAGGCTATTATAACGCAGTAATAAGAAAATACTTCCTTATGGACGAACCGTATATACTTAAAGGGTTATACTAAAAGTGGTATAGATAACAATATAATAATAAATAAGAAGATTTCTATATATGGTTAGATAAAAAAAGTTGTCTAAAACTACCTAATTACGGAAAAGGCTATAACTTATATTAAAGGAGCCTTAATTATAACGTTAAAAGATCTAGAGAAGCAATTAGAGGACTAGAGAAGTAAAAGATAAATCTTAATACCTATAAATAAAGTCGCAACGCTTAGATTAATATAAAAAATGTTTAAACTTAAGGACGAAGATAAGCTAAGAGTTGACTTAAGACACTAAGCATATTATATACTATTATAAATAATATATATAGATAATATATACAACATATATAGAGTACTAAAAAATAAAAATCGGAAATATCTAGTAAGGATATATTAGTTAATAGATAAGGTAAAATATTGAAACGCTAAGTATATATATAGTTAGCACTTAGTAGAAGTTTAAGAATAAGGGGACTTAATACTTTAGCTAAGAAGATTCCTTACGGAAGAATGCCTAGATAGATAATAATAGTGGGAATGTCTAGAGAACACCTATTTATAGTATATTAAAGATAAAAAGCGAACTAAGTATTGGCTTAAGTTAGACTAAGTATAAATAGGATTAAGTAGCCAATAATTAGGAAAAGTGGAGGCCTACGGGACTAAAGGGAACTAGTAGTAAAGCCTTAAACCCTTAAAGGAATTTAAGGACAATACCTAAATTTATAAGTTAAGTAGCAAGATTAATAGTTTAAGGTATTAATAGATAGTAGAGTAATAAGGAACTATATCTTGCTAGTAGTAGTTAAAAGAATAGGGTTACTACATAGGAAAAAGGAATATCCTTATTTATTAGTGACGATTTTAGGAGATCCGATAGCCTACGGAGGAGGTATTATTAATCTTAAAATAGGACCTATTTAGATAATTATTAAAGGGAGATAAATTAAGATGTCTTTTGATATATTACTATTAGGAAATAATAAGGCAGTGTTAGAAATGCCTTAGTTATAGGAATATAATCTAAAGATTAATTAGGTTATAGGTTAAGTTAATATTAAGAATACTTAACGCCGTAAGATGTAATAATAAGCTAAGTTAGTATAGTACTAAGTAGGAGCAACCTATAAAGAAACAGAAAAAGGGCTAAGTTATATACTAAAGAGATACCATAAGTATGGTAAGAAACTATAGTTACTAAAAAGTGAAAAGCTGTTAGAGTATATAATATAGGACTATAAGATAGAATTAGAACTAGGAATAAGTCTAAGGTTCTTTCTAATTTATAAGCTTACTAAAGAAGAAGGTAGAGCACTAAAAGAGTTTATTTAAGAGAACTTATAAAAGGAATACATTAGACTATTGCAATTATTAGTAGGTTATCTAGTACTATTTATATTAAATAAAAATAGTAAACTAAGGCTGTATATTGACTATAGATAGTTAAACAGCATTACTAGAAAGGATAGGTATCCTTTACCTTTAATTAGCGAAATCTAAAATAGGATAGGTAATGCGCAAATCATTATAAAGATAGATCTAAGATAGGCGTACCATTAGATTAGAATTAAGGAAGGCGATAAATAGAAGACAGCCTTTAGGTTAAAGGAAGGACTATATAAACCATTAGTTATATAATTCGGGCTTATAAACGCACTAGTAATGTTTTAGAAGCGAATTAATAATATATTAGGAAAATACTTAGATAAATTTGTTATAGTATATCTCGACGATATTATTATCTACTTAATGACTAAGGAAGAGTATAGAGAACACGTTAAATAGGTCTTAAAGAGACTATAAGAAGAATAGATGCCAGTAATAATTAAGAAATGCGAGTTCTTTACTAGGAAGACCGATTTCGTTAAATTTATTATTAAATTAGGCTAACTTAGCATAGATCTAAAGAAGATTAAGGCTATAGTAAATTGGTAAGAACTAGAGAACGTTACGCAGTTGAGATTATTTTTAGGGTTTTGCAATTACTGTAGAAGGTTTATAGCATAATGGTTAAAAAATATTAAGCTATTTATGCAGTTAATAAAGAAAGAAGAACTATGGGTATGGGGAAAGGAACAATAAGAACTATTTAAGGAAGTTAAGAGGTTATTTACCTAAGAGCCAGTTTTTAAGATCTATTAACTAGGACTAAGGATAGTTATAGAAATAGATATATTAGACTTTATACTAAGGGCTTACTTTATATAAAAGTATCTAGATAGATGGCACCTAGTAGTATACTATAATCGGAAGATAATATTACTAGAGTTAAACTATAACATCTATAATAAGGAGTTATTAGGTATAGTTATAGTATTAAGGGAATAAAGAGCATTCTTATAAGGTATAGAGAAACTATTTATAGTTAAGATAGATTATAAGAACCTAACAGAATTCCTAATAATAAAGGAACTTAACTAAAGATAGGTTAGATAGGTAGAGATACTTATAGAATACTATTTTAAGATTTAGTATACTAAGGGCACAGATAATATAAGAGTAGATACTCTAAGTTAAAAAGCTAAACTATAAAATAATGAAAAGCTATTAGGGGCTTTATTGCGAAAAGATATAGATAGATTAATTAGGTATAATTATCTAAAAATTATAGCAACTTAAGAAGAACTAGAGAAAGTTTATAAGTTACTAGAGAGCTTTTAGGCATAAAGGATTTTAGAAGCGCAGCTAGAAGATTTATAAGTAGATATATACAAAAACCAAGAAGCAAAGTATATCCTAAGAAGTATAGTAAAGCACTTTATAGAAGATTTCTATAAGGGACTAACTTAAGGATATAATAGAGCCATAGGCTTAGTGTTAAGACTCTAAGAGGAGTATATTATTAATAGAATCTAGAACCTAGTATAAAAGGTTATAAAAGAATATTTAGATTGCTAAAGAAATAAATTAATAAGGCATAAGCTATATAGAGGGCTATAACCTATTAAAGTACTAGAGAGACTATAGGAGGTCATATTATAGGACTTTATTATTAAGTTGCTAAAATTAAGAGATCCTATTACCGGATAAGATTATAACGCGATCTTAGTAATAGTAGATAAGCTTATAAAGTAGGGAT
>Ga0307515_10010575_pt1 | contig 17667 bp, 9 predicted proteins | sample 17_EM_MG_FD_194513 | JGI IMG/M metagenome (GOLD analysis project Ga0307515, IMG submission 194513) | Populus trichocarpa ectomycorrhiza microbial communities from riparian zone in the Pacific Northwest, United States - 17_EM | ecosystem: Host-associated > Plants > Roots > Unclassified | place...
TTTCTCCACTTTTCTTTTTATATAATTTAGTAAATTAAAGGAAATTTATTATGATTTGATGCTAAAATTACCTTTTAAAGAGAAATGATAAAATCAAAAACTTTGAGACTCAATAGATGATGGGGTAGTAGTCAGGGACTGAATTGAGTTTTTTCAAAAACAAATGACTGCGGAAATGTCATGTTACTACGAAATTGGGTAAGTTAATTTATATATTAAAATAATATTTTTTATATATTTTTTAATTTTTAATACTAATACATTAAAATTATTTAAAAATATTAATTTAAATAAAAAATAGTTTAAAATTTTTTTAAAATATAGATTCAACAATAAAATAAACGCTATTTGAAATTAAAACGAATTTTATTTCACAGTTTAACTATATTTTTAAAAAAAATAAATTTTTTTTATATTAATAACTTTTGAATGTTTTTATATTATTTTAATGTCAAAAATAAATTTTATAAAAATAAAAAAATATTATTTTAACATATATTTCTAAGTTAAAAATATTTTTTTAAAATCATTTTTATCATAACATTTGTCTAGATGTTCCATTTCAACCTCTACTGTTCAAAATTTTCAATTACATTACATGGTACTCTGAAGTGACGTGTCACAACGGAATGAAAGGAATCATCAAGCAAATTAGAGAAATGCCTCTAGGAGAAGGGGTTGGAAAAGCACGTGCTAGAATCATAATGGAAGCTGTCATGGTGAAAAATCTGCACGGAGAGGATTGAGATGATAGGAGGACACGCCGTCGTCGAGGATGTCGTCCACAAAACCTGGAGAATCAAGTGGAGCGTGGCAGAAAGGTCATCCACTAGGCAATCACCAGAGCAACTCAGTGATTTTAATGCCTCCGATTCTCTGATTGTGATTCGAAATAATTAATGAGCATGCCAGAGATACTAAAAGTATATGCAATGGAAAATTGCTTTTATAAATTACCATTTCATTTGTGAGTTTTATTTGTATGAAAAATTTCGTGACAAAAGGTTTGAATTTATACACTTCCGATGCAGATTATATAAATCATGAACAAAAGTATAATCTTGAGAGTGAGATTTGATCCGTCATTTCATAAAAATCTAGTTGGTTTGTCAAAAAGTGAATTTTGATAAAGATAATTTTTTTTCAGAAAAAATATTAATTTCTTATATTTAATTGTATTGGGAAAAAAATTGAGTTAGGAAAGAAATGATTTTTTAAAAAAAAAATACAAAGGGAAATCAATAGGCATGGAGCTATCCAGATTACCAAGTCCCTTGGACATATCAAAAAAATTAACCATTTTTTCTTAGCACGTAGAAGAGATGGAACTGACCTTATTTGGGTTCCTCAAGGGACGAACTTAGCTTTTCTTGGGCTCGTCAAGGATGGACACATCATCCATTGAACTCAACCAATGGAATGACTCATCTCTAACCTAGAAGAAGAGTTCAACCTCCATAGGCTTAGCCTTATTTTACATCTTGGATCTCAATCTCCATGCACCTTATAGATATATAAAAGTCCTTCAATAATACACCATATTTTCATGAAACATTAATATAGATGTAGGGATATTTATCCATCATTAAATGCTATCAGGGTAAAATTACACTCCAGACCCTCTTCTTCACAAATGGACAAAACTCATGAGCTATATAAATACACCACGAAACCTCCAAAACAAAGGTTCACAATCTTTAATCTCTACTACATATATATTTTCAGAACATCTCTCTATAATATGATTGTATTTTCTCTCTAAAAAAAGATACTTATTTAAGCATCGGAGAGTCTCCACCTCCACCAAATAAGACTTTTTACAGTACTAGCCATAAACTACCTTGGTCTACCAAGCACCAAGTATAAGCTATTAACCACCTTGGCTAGAGAGAATGGAAGAGATTGCTATGACCAATTGATGAACCGATTATCCAACCCGGAAGTCTTAATCCTAGGCTACTTGGATTTTTTAGGACATTATTAGTGGCATCGTTTATAGAAAACTGATCAAAAAGTCATTAGTTTCTTCGTAAAACTTGTTTTTGACATTTTTAAACCATTTGATGACACACAACCAATACCTACATGGACTAGGTCACAGGACATATCTACTCGTTGCTACAGACATTCCTACCCAAATAAAGCTCTAACAACTCTTCAATTAGATCTGATTCCTCACTAAAACAGTATTAGCCACTTAAGGTGATACTTAAAAGCCTTTCAATAATACACCTTGGAAGGAATGGATTTGAAGCCTCATAGTGCAATAGCACAATTATCATAGAAATGTGTAATTCTCCCATGAAGGGAATGACTTGGTCTCCTCGGTGTTATATGCATCACTCCTCATAGGATAAACCTGGTTTCCATAGTGGTACATGCATCACTTTTCATGCATTGTCATGGGGAAATACTGCTAAATATACTTAGAAATCTTCTAAGTATAGGCTCATCCTCCAATGGGTTCCCCCTAGCCACTTTGAATTTTTCTAAGTACAAGTTCCACACTCAATGAGTTTGGAGATAGGAGTTCATTCAAAGTGAATTGAGTTCCTCCAATAGGTTTTCATCGACCACTTAGAAATATTGCTAAGTGCAGGCTCTTTCCCCCTATATTTATCTTACCCTCCTAGGAAATCTTCGATGTATGGGTTCCTTCATGCCATTTATATACTTAGAATTCTTTTTTTTTAACTATGTTGCATGCCCTACACACGGGCTCTTCGATACATTATTCGAGGTTTCCACCCTTCTTCTCACATGAAGAAAATTCAATGGACTTATTATGGTAGCCAAATATTTTTACAAGTTTTTGTGTATTAATATCATAAAGACTTAAGGGATACTAATAAATCTAAATTTAACAGGCCTAAAAATCTCTAAGGATTATCCTTTCTTAGGCTCAGTCAAGGAACAAGCCCTTATTCCTTAGGCTCTCTCAAGAGATGGACCCAACATCCTTTGAACACGCTCAAATGAATTATCATTCTTCCCTAGGCTTCCTTAAGGAATGGACCCAACCTTGTCTAGACACGCCGAAGAAAATGAGCTCCCTTAGACACGTCGAAGGGAATAACATCAATATGAAGACATGTTGAACTTCTCAAAGTCCCAGCTATGGAATTTTGGCAGCCCCCCCTGGATTGCGAACGCTGGTGGTGGCAGCTGATTCTTCAGGTGTTGTGTTTGAGAGGGACCAAGTAAGAAGGCACGTAGCTGAGGCCACATTGATCGGATACCATATCAGGATGTAGTGCCCAAATTAACCCTTTTCTTGGCTGGCAAACAAGACGCAGAGTAGCTGTGACTTTGTGATCAACGAGATGGATGGTTTGTGGTGGCGGCTACGCATGTGTTTGTTTGTTGTTGCTGCCTGCCATGACAAGAGAGGAGAGAATTCTGCAACTAATTATTCTGGAGACGAAGAAGGGGGAATTGGTTGATGGGGTCCGGCGGCATTGTTGAGAACTCAAGAGAGCAAGAGAGAGGCTCCCTGCCCCCCACGTCCATGAAATTAATTGCATACACTGAATTGGAATTCTATAATTTTTCAAGAGACGATGCGTTATCTATGTAACATTCCATTCACTTTTACAACAATCGATATCCCACGAAAAAAGATAATAAGTTTTTTATCATTAGAGATTGGGATTTTTTTTATTTGTCTTTGATATAATTTTTTTTTTGTGAATTTTCAATATAATCAGCGTTGTTTTAAGTTTTTTTTGTTGTTTTCTTGCTAGATTTACTTTGATAAAAATTTTAAATTAATATTTTTTTTCAATTTCAATATTATATTAGTTGAGAATTAACTCTTTTTAGATTATATCCTTAAAGATTAAGGGTTTTTTATATTGGATTTCATAATTTTCTCTAATTTTCTTTTGTTTATTTTGGTCTCATCGCTTGGACCATGGGTTTGGTGATTTTGCTTGGGTTAACTTTATTTGTTTTTCAGCTCTTTTTAAATTTAATATTTTTTGTATTTTTTCATTCAATATTAGATTGTTTTAGAATTAAGTTGCGTGATGTTTCTCAATTTGCTTTATATTCGGTTATCTCATTTATATGATCCAAATCACAAAGTTTGGTTTGTTGGGTGTTTTTTTGGTCCTTTTTTATTAATTTGACTATCTTTTTAATTTCATCATTCGATACTGGATTAGTCTTAAATTCAAATTCTGCTTTTTTCTTTTCTTTCTATCTGCTCATCCTGGTCTTGTGAACTAACTTGCATATTTGTCATGCTCGGTTAGGTTAGCCCAAGTCGATTTTTTTTTACATTTTTCTTTCTACATTTGATTGGTTGGGATTTTAATTTCATCACTTTTAAAAAAATGATTCTTTTTTTTTTGCAAGTTCTCATGTTTCTTTTTTAAAAAGATAAAATTGGTCCATATATCACTATTTTGTTATCAATCAGGTCTATGTCTCAAGTCATGTTTTCTTAAAAACTTTTTTAAATCGTGTTTGCATCACAAATCCATAAAAAATGTTTTGGCTAAAGGTGTAATGCGAGTCCACAAATCTAGTTAAGGACTAAAATGACACGGATTTTAGGTGGTTTTAGTGTGTGTTTGATATTGTGAAAACTTTTGTGGTTTTATCTAAAAATTAGGTTTTAAAAAATATTTTTAGTTACAATTTAAAAAAACAGGTTAAAAAAAATATATGTTTGATTAAAACTGTTATAAGATAAATTTTTATATATAAAAAAAATAAAAAATAAGTCTTTATAAATAAAAATATATTATTTTAACTTTTACAAAATATTTTTAAGATTTAAAAAAAAAATGAAAGCTATTTAACTAAGGGGCTGTTTGTTTTTATAGCCTATGCTCTTTTTAAAATTCTAATTATTTTTTAAATTTTAGATTGTTTTAACTTACTAATATTAAAAATATTTTTTAAAAAATAATATATATATATATATATATATATATATTATTTTAATATATTTATAAGTGTTACTTGTCAATCGCTACCTAACCATAGTATCAAAATCAAACGGTCTCTTGGTACCCGACAAAATTCCATGTGAAAAGTGAAAACCACCGTCCAGTGTCTGTGTCAAGCAGAAAGAATAGTAAAGTGGTGGCAAATTCACTGATCCAAAATAAGCACAAAAAACCCTAACCCCCAAAATTCTTATTCAATGGAACCCGACGACGAGATTTACGCCAACGGCGGAGCTGATGTTTCTAACAACCGAAAAAGACCAATCATTAGCAGCGAACAACTCGACATCGAAGCGTACGCCGGACTGTACACAGGGAGAACAAAAATAACGCGATTGCTGTTTATCGCGGACCGGTGTGGTCAGAATAATAACACGGCGATGAAGATGGAAGCGCTACGAATGGCATATGAAGAAATCAAGAAAGGAGAGAACACGCAATTGTTTAGAGATGTAGTGCAGAAGATTGATGGGAGGTTGGGTAGTAATTATGGGATGGATGGTGCTTGGTGTGAGATGGTGGATCGGAGAGCTGATCAGAGGAAAGAGAAGCTTGAGAATGAACTTAATGCTTATAGGGTAAAAGCATTTTTTTTTAATTTTTAATTTTTTTTTGGGTTTCAGTGATTATTATTCTATTGGTTGCTTTCGGAATTCATTTTATGTTTGCACTTATGCTATAATGCTAGTATTAATAACTGTTTTAGGGGAAAATAATTGAAAAAACATGGTGTTGTGTGTTTGTTTTAGTGATGATTATTTTGTTAATTAAATGTTACTAAGACAGGCGGTGTCTGTTTTGCTATAACAGTAGTCTTAATCCTAAGTTTTTTTTAGGGGGGGAATAACTGGAAAACAGGTTCGTTTTATTTTCTATCCTAGAGCCCCCCCAAAAAATTCAGGTGGAAACTTACTTTCGGTTTTGTTGGCTTACTATAGCTTTGTGGACATGTATTTGCTATAAAAGAAGATCACGTGGTTATATCTCTGTCACACTTTTATAGTTTTCCTACCTGTGATGACTATTGAGATTATGATGTAGGGTTAATCTGTGGAGTAAATTTCTCACTTTTGTTTATAATTATCACCGTCTATGGTGGTGTGATTTACATCTCTTTTTTTATATATATATATTTTGTGCAGACAAACCTGATCAAAGAAAGCATAAGAATGGGATATAATGATTTTGGAGATTACTACTATGCTCATGGTTACCTTGCGGATGCTTTTAAAAGTTATGCCCGTACTCGTGATTATTGCACTACATCAAAGCATGTTATTCATACGTGCATGAGTGCAATTCTTGTAAGCATTGAAATGGGCCAATTTACTCATGTCACAAGCTATGTCAGCAAAGCAGAACAAACAGCAGAAGCTCTTGAACCTCCTACAGTCTCAAAACTACGTTGTGCTGCTGGATTGGCTCATTTGGAGGCTAAAAAATACAAACTCGCTGCTCGTAAGGTTTGCTTTACTTGTGTACCTCCAATGTATTCAGTTCAGTATGAATATTGTCATTAATTTTTTTTTTCTTTTAACCCGTGTAGCATCTTAAACCCAGAATTTGCAGCATTATAATCACATAGGATGCAGTTAAGATAGGTTGAAAGTTTTGTTACAGAATTGGACAATACAGCTGATATTTGCTTGCTCTCTGTGTATTTTCACTATCTTTATTACAGTTTGTTTTCAAATGCTTTGGTTACGTAGTGTGAGTTGTACTTCCTGTGATCTTCCTGGCTGTAAACAAACTCACAGCTGCCACATTTGCTTTTTTAAGTATCTTTTGGGATTATTAAGTTTTAAGCTAGCAATTTAAGAATCTTTTTTATTCTGGTTATTAATTGGATATTGTCATTTGTTGCTGATTTTGATCTTGAATGGTCTTTGAATTCTAAGTAGGCATTGGTGCATTTTTGTTTAACTGCTTAAAACTTGAAGTTGAAGGGTGAGTTTTGTTTTACTGAAATTCGGCCGCTCATTTATTTTGATGAACCAAGCACCTTCTTTTGTGCTTATCTCCAATATTCGCTTATCTTGGATGGGCTGTATTGTGAGCATTTGGAGGCAACTTTATATTCTTACTTTGCGTATGTTATCTTTCAATGGGTACAGTTCCTGGAAGTAAGTCCTGAATTGGGAAATTCATACAATGAAGTTATTGCACCTCAAGATGTTGCAACATACGGAGGACTTTGTGCCCTTGCAAGTTTTGATCGGACGGAGCTGAAGGTGTTCCTACTTCATCATCATCTTCTTCTCCTTCTCCACTCCCTCTTTCTTCTTGTTAATCTTGTTTTTCACTGGCTTTTCAATGAACTTCAGAGGGTAGTTTCTAATCAGTGCTTTTGCTTGGCAGAGCAAAGTCATAGACAATCCCAACTTCCGTAATTTCTTGGAGTTGGTACCTGAAGTTAGAGAGCTTATTCATGATTTCTACTCAAGGTAACTTGTTATGATGGTACACGATTTGTTTTTAATGCTTTGACTTTTGATGATATATTCTTGCAAGGTAGCAGTTAGCCATTGTGCTCTATATTTTAAATCCAAGAAATTTTGTGTTGGTACTTGGTATAGATGGGAGGAGATTCAGGATCTTTTATTTTAACAAAGTCTTGGATTTTGATTTTGAGAAGATGGTTCTTTAATGCTGGGAAGATTGCCTATACTTGCTCAATTTTTCCAAGAGCTTGTCACCGGTAATAGATTTATTATATATGGGTTCAATAGAAGCAAAATATCCTCATAAACTCCTTTTTTTTTAATTTCTGGAACTGTCTTTTTTCTACCGAAGATGGAAAAACAAAACTTGGAAAAACAAGGAAAATAAGGTTCCTTCTCCTTTAATATTGCTTGTGTCAAACTATCGAAATGTACAAGGCTGCTTGGAGAGTTTGCATTATAATGTCAACAGTCTCATATTTAACTCGAATCAGTAGCCTGGGGGATTAGTTGTCTTCATATTTTGGTCTCTTTTTCCATTAGCTTGTCATCAGCTGAGCTTTTATTCATGTTTGTCAATATATGATTGTTTAACTCTAATTTACATCCTGGAGTTTAGTTGAGTGTTCTATTTTCCTTTTCTTTTCTTTTTCAACCTCTTTTCTCATAAGCTTGCCAACAGTTATATCCACGCTGTTGGACATGAAGCCTGTTCTGTAAACAAAAATTTCTTCTTTTCTCTGTTTCCTTTGCAGCCATTATGCTTCGTGTCTGGATTACCTGGGAAATCTTAAAGCAAACCTAATGCTTGACATCCATTTGCATGACCATGTCCAGACACTGTATGATCAAATCCGCAACAAAGCTCTCATTCAGTATACACACCCATTCGTGTCTGTTGATCTGCATATGATGGCCAATGCTTTCAAAACAACTGTGGCGGGCTTAGGGAAAGAACTTGAAGCCTTGATTGCTGACAATCAAATACAGGTTTGGCTTGCAAATTGCATTGCTAATTTTTTGTTCTTTTATCCAGCTTAAATAGTTTGCCCCAGATGTCTAGGTTTAGGAAATATCCCATGACTGGAATTCCCTGGCATTCACAATGGTGTTTTGACCGGGTCTCCGTCCAAAATTTTTCAGTATATCCATTGGTTGTTTTCATGCCACACAGCAAAACCTTTCCACCCTTTTGCACAACTTATCTCGATACCTTACTGATAAAAATACCATGCCTTTGCAGGCACGAATTGACTCGCACAACAAAATTCTATATGCACGCCATGCGGATCAAAGGAATGCGACTTTCCAGCGGGTACTGCAGACAGGCAATGAGTTTGATAGGGATGTTCGAGCAATGCTGCTGAGGGCAAATCTTATCAAGCATGAATACAAGGCTTCTAGGAAACTTTAAATGAATTTCCAGTTCAACTAGGACAATGAGAACCGCGGCCAACATTGTCTTGATTAGTTTCTGGGATTCCTGAACATAGGTCTCCTGGTGCAGTGAATCTGAGTTTTAAATCTTCAAAAAAATTGGTTTCCGTGGCGGAAAATAGCATTTTGGGGGATGGCAAGATTCAAAATGACCTGGCCAATTTCTGGCTGTTTCTTTCTTTCTTTGTATATACTTGGATTTATTTATGAAGTTGCAGTTACAAATTTTTTGTTTCACCCTCTTCTTCCATAGCCCTTTGGCCATGGTTTTTCGTTTTGCTCTACATCATACAAGACTGCATATGGAACATTTGAATTGAATATGGGAAATCAAATTTGAGATTTGTGTATGATGATAAGTGGATGCATGGTAAAATAATGTGATCTTAATTGAATAGCCGGCATGGAAACAGTATATGCTTGGCCCTCCAATGCAATGAGTTCGACATTGGCAGCTACAAACCTCTGAATGAGTTGGTTCTGGTTGTATCTTTATTGAATAGAAATCTTCCAGCGTTCGCGATGATCTAATGTAATTGTCACCACAACAATAGTAATAGCATCCACTGTCACATTTCTCTAGCATCTTCCATGAATGTAAGCACATCTCTAGAATCCGAGTGAGTTGGTCCTAATCACATGTTTGCGTAATATAATTTTTTTTTAGATTTTTTCTAGTTAGAATTTTTTATTATTATTATTTGAAAGGAATGACGCCTTTTTAGTTAATATTAATAAGGTTTTTTAGTTTTTCTATATAAATAGTTATAATAGCTTTTAGCAAGTAAGGATTTCGATAAATAAAAATTAAATACATGAATACTTTGAATGTCTCCGTAGTCATGATATTCTTAGCCTTGTAGCAAATTCTAAAAAGTGAGAGGAATTGTGTTCAGGGATTTATTTGCAAGTAAGACGCAGCAGCCAAGGATAAAGTTAGGATTCAAAGATAAGGGGGCAAATAAAAAGTTTCAAGAAAAATAGAGGACTGTTTTGAACTATTAAAACTAGTGAGGGTTAAAGCCGTGTCAGTCCGGCACTTGGCACCGATTATTATTATTATTATTTTAATGGGAGATGTGAATGAAATTATTTATTTTTGTAGATGCATGTTGACCTCGTTGAGAAGAGAAACAATTCGTTTGCTTTGACCCTTGTTTTATGATGCTTTTAAGTGTAGTAATTAATTTATGCAGATCCTTCGCTTGATACGGTGACAGAAGGATATTTAAAAGTTTGTTTTTAATTTAGAATATTACTAGTTTTTTTTTTCCACAGTGACGTGGGGTTGTGTTGGAAGTTGGAACCTGGTTTTATTTAATTTTGCAGTAATTAAAAAAAATTACCCAACTTTTAGTTTAATTATTATTTTTATTTTGCCTCTATCCTTTTAAAGTTTAATTGCATAAAATCAAGACAAAAATTGAAAAATATTGTAATTTAAGAGAAACCCAGTTGAAGAAATCTAACAAGCATCTAGTATCATTACCTATTTGGTAATAGACGAGTGAGCAACAACTGGGCTCAATTTATTTAATATTAAAGGTAATAAAGATTCTCAGTTTTTGTAGTTATCATGGCCATGGGGTTTGATTTGGTAGAGTTATGGGAGAGAGCGGTGGTTTTTGTGGTAGTTGCGGCGGCCTTGATGGCTAGTTGGACTCCGACGGTGCACGATAGAGAAAGAAAAACGAGAAGAGGCGGTGGCTAGGATGGGAGAGAAAGTGGCAGGAGGGAGGAGATGACAATTTTGAGATCTTATAATTTTAACATTCGATGGCTATTTAGTTATTAATTAAAATACAATACCAATTATGTAAATTATTTAAATTATTTTGTTGGTTTTTTTTATAAGAATGTAGAGTGATACATGACTTTAAAAATTACCTTGAACTTGACCTTATATGTAAATTGTAATTTTAAAAAAATTAAGGTAAAATAAAAAAAATAATTAGACTATAAAATAATCAAAATATTTTTTTAAAAAATAAATATTCGTGACAATTTCAATGATTTATATCCTATAGTAAAAGATATATTTTATAGTCAAAGTGTCATTCTTTTATTCATGGATTTCTTTGTTTTTTTCCTTTAGACAAAAACATATTTCTATTAGAAATAAAGTTTTTTTTTAATTATCGTATTTTTAATAAACTTATCTCCCCTTTCTTATGAATTTTTCTTTCGCTTTTAAATATATAGGAACTACAACAATAAGAAATAAAGTAATAAAGTGTAGGATTAAAGCTTAAAATCTTAAAACAGCATTAAACAAATACGCATCCATTGAAATTTAATGAACCAAAAATAAGTTTTTTACACTTTTTAATAGTAAAAATAACAAAACTAGGTCATTTTTTATGATTGAAAACTCAAGGTCAGAAATCTAAAAATCCAATTCTCAACATGTTTTCACCTATAAACATGTCAAGAACATCCTCAAAACTTCAACAAACCTTAAAAACATATCAGGAACATCTGGAAAACTTTAACAAAATTATTTTTAACTATAAATCACTGTTTAATCAATTTAAAAATAAAAAAATCAAACTAGATTGAAAAAAAAACCCGTGGCCTTGATTTATTTTTTCCGGTTTGTTTTAAGGAAAAAACACTTTCTTTGAAATCTCTTTATCAAAGATGAATTCAATTATGCTAAGAGATGATATTTTTTTGTGATTAAAATGTGGTTAATCGAACAATTTTTTCTCTTTTTTACAACCTCCTCTTTCTTTTCTTAGTATCTAAAAATCAAAATGTGAAAAATAAAATTTATGACCGGAACTTAAACAAAATTTTAAAACAATAAGAACCAAATATAATCAAGTTTTCACAAACCAAAATGAAGTTTCCATGAGCAATGAAAGTAATAAAGTCTGTGTTTTATATGTTAATTTTGGTATCTAAAGTTTGTTTTTGATCATAATATAAATTTTTATTTGTAACATTGATTTTTAACTGAACTCTATAATATTTCCAGACACTCCACACACGCAAGAGTATGCAAAGAAAGGCAGATCTCAACGTATAAAATGATGCAAAAATAAACGTACGAGGATGAAATAAAAAAAAATATTGATGACTGAAATAAAAAAAACATTATTGGGAGGGTTTTATTTGTTTTAATATTTCAAAAATATTTTTGAAAAAATTAATTAATTAATTTTTTTTATTTTCATATTATTTTGATTTTCTAATATTAAAAAATATTATTTTAAAAAAATATTTTAAAAAACAATAGTTATTATTTCTCTAAAACCCAACACAGTAAAAGTCGGTTTCCTTTTTGGCCTGTTACTGCCACGTACTGCTGTCCGAAAGACACGTGTATAAATGGATCTACTCCATCCTATTATCGAGCTTCACAGCCAATATATAAAAGGAAGTACGATGAAACCTCCTGTTAAAGTATTAAAATTTGATGGAAATAAAATAAAATAAAAAGATTTAGCACTGCTAAAAAAATTATGAACAATTTTATTTAAAACCTGGAAAAGAAGTAAATTTTACGTGTCAAGGATTGCACGAAGAATATGTACAACCCAAGAATGCATGATAATTGATATAAGATATTTGTTTTTAATAATTGAATGTATACTTGAATAAAATCCTAATTTATATAACTCAATATCATTATTGACCATGAAAAATAAAATATTCCGTTCGAATTAATTAACGCGTGTAACAAGATGTTGAATTAAAAAAAGAAAAGAAAAGAAATAGTAATAGAAAAAAGAGAAGAAATAAAATGGTTAACCAGATCCCTCACCGTCACGTGAACATAATCTCCCTCCTCCTCTAAATCACTCACTCACCACCATCGATCAGCTCCCATCTCTCATCAAAGAAAACCAGAGCAAATCAACCCCCCTCCTCCTCGGCTTCACCAAGCCACAAAGAAAGAATCATATAATCAGATCTAAGAAATAAAAAATGGGACACCTAAATCTGCCCGCGTCGAAACGAAACCCACGCCAATGGAAACTACTTGATTTAGTAACGGCAACATTCTTCGGTTTAGTCTTCCTTTTTTTCCTTCTAGTCTTCACTCCACTCGGCGACTCTCTTGCCGCTTCAGGCCGCCAAACACTCCTCCGCTCCACCTCTGATCCACGCCAACGCCACCGTCTTGTCGCTTTGATTGAGGCGGGACAAAATGCTCAGCCGATTGAAGCTTGTCCTGCGGACGAAGTAGATCACATGCCTTGTGAAGATCCTAGAAGGAATAGTCAGTTAAGTAGAGAAATGAACTTTTATAGAGAACGTCATTGTCCTCCCGTTGAGGATACTCATCTTTGCTTGATCCCGCCACCTGACGGTTATAAGATTTCTGTCCGATGGCCTCAGAGTTTGCATAAGGTATGCACTTTTGCTGAATTTCTTGTATTTTTAATTAGAAATAGTTTATTTATGTGTTTTTAATAGTCATAGTTGTGGTAGTAATAGGGTTATTTTCTTACTGATCTTGTTAGTTTAATTAGTTTATTTACACTCTTTTTTTGGGTAATTTGTATTGATATACATTGATGTCCGCGGTCTTTTTGTGTTTTGATGTCAAGATATGGCATGCGAATATGCCGCATGATAAAATTGCTGATAGGAAAGGTCATCAAGGATGGATGAAAAAGGAAGGAGAGCACTTCATTTTCCCTGGCGGTGGAACAATGTTTCCAGAGGGTGCTGTACAGTATATTGAGAAGCTCGGGCAATATATCCCTATCAAAGGCGGGGTTTTGAGGACTGCTCTTGATATGGGATGTGGGGTAGGGAGTAATTTTTTGTTTTTGTGATTTTTAGTTTGTAAACTTGTTGTATACTGGAGGTTTTTATGACATGATCGTGTTCTAGGTTGCTAGTTGGGGAGGATATTTGCTGAAGGAAGGGATTTTGACTCTCTCATTTGCTCCAAGAGATTCACACAAAGCACAGATACAGTTTGCACTGGAGAGAGGGGTTCCGGCATTTGTTGCCATGCTTGGCACTCGGAGACTCCCGTATCCTGCATTTTCATTTGACTTGGTGCATTGCTCCCGATGCTTGATCCCTTTTACAGCTTATAGTAAGTTCTTTATGACTTGTATCCTTCTATGTTTTCGTATTCCTTGGATACAACCTGCCAGTAGATCTTACATTGAAGGGATCTGGTTTGGCAGATGCATCTTATTTTATCGAAGTAAATCGGTTGCTTCGTCCTGGAGGATATCTTGTCATTTCTGGACCACCTGTGCAGTGGGCTAAACAAGACAAGGAATGGGCTGATCTCCAGGCTGTGGCAAGAGCATTGTGCTATGAGCTGATCGCTGTGGATGGAAACACCGTCATATGGAAAAAACCTGCTGGAGATTTATGCCTGCCCAACCAAAATGAATATGGTCTTGAATTGTGCGACGAATCAGATGACCCAAATGATGCATGGTAATTGTCTAAAAATAAATCTTCAGTTTCTAAAAGTTTTATTCTAGTGTTTTTGCAGCAACTCGGATGATGGCAACACTGCTGTTGTTCTTTTCTTTCGACCATCTTGCAACTAATGCACTTGGTTTAGGACTTTAGGTGCAAATTTGATAAATTTGCCTTTAGTTAGCAACCTGATCAATTGAGCTTTCTGCTCAAGATAATATTCATTTATTTGCATGGGAACACCATAAATTCTGAAGCTAAGCTCAATTATGTTGCAGGTACTTCAAGTTAAAGAAATGTGTGAGTAGGACTTCAGCTGTGAAGGGGGATTGTACCATTGGGACTATTCCTAAGTGGCCTGATAGGCTAACGAAAGCACCTTCCAGGGCTGTGCACATGAAAAATGGGTTAGATTTGTTTGACGCTGACACACGGCGCTGGGTAAGGAGGGTTGCATACTATAAGAATTCTTTGAATGTGAAGCTAGGAACTCCAGCCATACGCAATGTCATGGACATGAATGCATTTTTTGGGAGTTTTGCAGCAGCACTCATGCCAGATCCTGTATGGGTGATGAATGTCGTTCCTGCTCGCAAGCCATCTACGCTTGGTGTAATATATGACCGAGGCCTTATTGGAGTCTACCATGATTGGTGAGTTACTCCCAGCTCTGTACCAGAAATTCATATATAGCATACTACTTATATTGGTCATGTTATGGATGATCTCGCCTTCATATTTAACTAAGTTGGTGGATATATTTGTTGCACATTCTTGAAGCCGAGTGCCAACTGTCAACAGAGTGGTGGTATGCAGTTAGACAGGAAAAAAAGGTCCTTTGTTGAACATGCTTCTCTGATCATCAATTCAAGATCCTAATCACCAATCTATTTTTTGCTTGGTTATTGCTCTATTAATCTGTATTCAAATATACTAATGGTAGTAATTTATCCATGGCCAAAAGTTTGTTTTCCCTCTAAATGATAAATTGAGGACAAGATGGTGATAACTTGCCTCCTTCTTTGGATACGATATATGTTAATGGAAGTGGACTTGGGTGGCATTAAACATGTCTCCTTCCTCTAATTGATATTAAGGACAAGATAATTGTGATTCGCTTTGCTTCCTTCTTTGGATATGATATCTGCTAATGAAAGTGAAACTTTGGTGGTATGAAATCAGATTTAGGGTTATCTATTCTGCTCAACCTTATTCCTTTTACTTGTGGTGTCAGGTGTGAACCTTTCTCAACATATCCCCGTTCCTATGATCTCATCCATGTAGCAGGCATTGAATCACTACTAAAACTGCCTGGTTCAAGCAAGAACAGGTACTTGTAATCTTCATTTGCAGTTGCCTTTTCATTTTCTCATTATTTTCCTGCACACATATGGTGTGAAATGATAACAAGATTTTGCTTTCTCATTTTCTGTTTTTATTAAATGGAAACGCATGCCTGTTTTTTGAATGTTGTGTGAGGTAATTTCAATCTGGTGAAATTTTTCCATGAACCCAGCTTTTAAAAAATAAAAATTCTTTGTTTATTGCTGCCAAAGAGGATTCCGCTCTGGCTGAACCAGAAAATAGAGGCATGTTTATTCCTCATTTCCATAAAAATGACATTTGAGGCATAATGCTGTCTTGATGTTGCACTGAGTTGTTTTAGTTTAATCATTTGCATTATCCACTAAAGGATAAGTTGTGCAATGTGATGAATAAGACTTTTCTTTCTCAATGTGGAGAGGAAAGAAAGTTTAAACTTTTTATTTTATTTGCATGATTTTATGGAGGATTTAACTTGAAAAACTGTGATTGAAGAAAACCTTGAAGATTGTAGGGCTTTAGTGTTTTTGATGGGATTTAGGGTTAGGGATGGAAGTCTGAGAAATTCGGTTTATTAGGGATGTGTTTTTAGAATAATTAGGGTGTAGAAATAAAACATGAATGGTAATCCAAGTTACTATAGCAATAAGAAAAGAGAAGAAAACTACAGTCTTCAAACTGAATGCATATTAGTTATAATAAGTTTCAACATCAAAACTATACAGAAAGTTACATTAAAATAATTTTCCAAGCAAACTGTAATTCCAGAATGGTATTAAGATTCCGAAGAAGACAAATTTCTTAATAGACTAGGGTTTCAATCTAAAACTATACAGAAAATTACATTAAAATTATTTATTGATTTCTTTTTTCCTTGGCTGCTACGTGTTGAATAAGGCTGCTGTATCCAAATAACAGGGGGCTGGCATGTGGTTCATGAAGCTTTAAACTATTAATCTCTCTGCACAGTGATAGTGAACATGATCTGCCACGCACAAGCCATGTCTGTTGATCTTTATTTTATCAATTGTAAATATACAAACATAAATTACTGTAGTTCTGCCTACATGTAGATACCTTGACTAGTATTGGCCATTCCCCCCCTATCAGGAATTAGTTAGTTTTCGCTTAAATTCTAAGAATTTCCCTACACAATCATACCCATCAATCATGTGTTGGATGGAGAAGCTCCCTGTTCTTCTGTTTTTCCTTTTCTCAACTCTTTATGACCTTTCTAGTACACATAATGCTCCTATCTTGGATTTTTTTTTCATGAGAGGGGATAATTTCCTGGAATCTTCACTATTTAGTAACTTAAATGAGAGGACCAAGAGCTTGTTTTACTTCTTCAAATTCTCAACTCCTCTCTCTTATTCTCAAGGCAAGATAGGCATGTTTGGACCTTAGAAAAACCAGGCACCTTCTCTTTCAAATCATCTCTTTCCCATCTTGCTTGATCTCCAGATATGAGTGTTTTCTTTCTCACCAATTGCAACTGGAAAGCTACTTGTTGCAGGCAAGGAGGCCTTGTTTAGCTTTATTGCCTAATGTTTGTGTTATGTGCTTTAAAGTAGCAATACCCACAACTTTTTAGCTTTGTCCAGTGGCATGGGACTTTCTGAATAGGCTGTCCAGTGTTTTTGGTGAAAAATGGGTGGTGTCAAGAAGAATGGAGGATATCTGCACACATTTTCTTGGCTTTGAGAAAGGGAAGTATAGTAATATCTTTTGGCATGTGATATCTTTGCAGTGATTTGGAGTATTTTGAGCAGAATGGAACTTTTGAATCTTCTAGTTTACTACCTTTGCAAGCAATTATTGTGGGATAGAATCGCCTTCCTAGAATCGTTATGGTGCTCTGCGCCCTGAGGATTTCTGTTGGTTCATTTTCTCTTTTTTCTGTTTTTTTGTGGAGGATAATATTTTATCCTTCTTCCATGTATCCTTATCTTCTTTCCTTCTTAAATCTTCTTTCATCAGGACCCCCCCCCCCTCCTCACTTCACTCTCCTCACTCCAGTACCTATAGGCTAAGCTTCTTGTGCATCGCTCTGCATTCTAAGAAACAATGACAATCCACCAGCTTTCTCTTAAGCCTAAATGATCTGA
>Ga0307515_10010577_pt1 | contig 17664 bp, 18 predicted proteins | sample 17_EM_MG_FD_194513 | JGI IMG/M metagenome (GOLD analysis project Ga0307515, IMG submission 194513) | Populus trichocarpa ectomycorrhiza microbial communities from riparian zone in the Pacific Northwest, United States - 17_EM | ecosystem: Host-associated > Plants > Roots > Unclassified | place...
GTTAGGAAGGTGACGATGTAGAGTGATGGATGGTGATGGTGTTGCGGCTGATGAGCAGGGATGGTTGTGAGTGGGTTAGGGTTTTTGAGGCTCTTAAATCGTAAGATATAAATAGAGTATTTTTGGATTAAAGATTGCAGCGGGTGCCGGGCTCATAACCTGTTGAAATAGTGATGCTAGAGAAGCTTATATTCTAAAGTACAGGTACATTCATGGACTTATATACGTGGTAGTCGGAGTATGTCTGTGTATGTCTTGTACGCATGCATGCGCACTCAGCTGGCATCTCCAGCTGAGTGGCATCTCCAGCTGAGTATGCAATGACCATCATCTTAGAGAGATTATGCATCAGCCCAACTGAAGCCATACGACAGGAGATAAACCATATATGCAACACGAGCCCTACCCCAGACCGGGATCGTTTGGACTGGTGGAATCATTGATGTGACCAAATCCAACTTCGGAGGCACGAGTATAACCTAACCAGTCGATCATCCACACATTAGAGAATCCACATCATTGTGTCTTGATCGAAATAACTACATAAGTACGGGTGAATCAGTAACCCCAGCCCTAAGCGTCACCCTCAGTCGCCCTGTTCGGGCCCTAGTCTTGCAATGTCTTGCCCGAAACTAGACGATGATGTGGGGACCTGAAAGACTGGCGAGGGGACGGACTATTGCGACCCTTAGATATGGGGAGACAAACTACTTGGGCAGGCACACTTGGGAAGTCAAGTGGGCTCTACAGAAGAGAAGGGATATAGAGAGGGGCAGGAAGAATATGTATATTGGAGCGCGCTGATAGGTAAATACGATACATTCTTTCATATAAATGAATAGATGACTTTATTCACCCTCTGATATATTTTTCTGATTTGAGCTTCCAGTGGCGGTGAAGCCGCCACCGTATCTTAAAATCCCTCAAACGGTCCCACCAACCAACGACAGCTCTTTTGTTCCGGAAGCAACAGGATGATAGTTTCAATGCAGCCTGGCGACGTCATGCATACTTTGTTGTCAGTGACCTATGTTCGAAAACCACCCGTTGGTAGAGCGCGAGGCGAATAGGATAGCGGTGGTGCGTTTGCAACTTTGTTTTGCATCATATTCTGCACAGGAAAAATACCACGTATTGTACATCGCTAACGTGCAGGCGACAGCGTCTCGCATCCATACGAATGGGGCTTTGATTGTCCAATGGGCAATGAGTATTGCAAATCGCCTTGGCAAAGAGCCTCGGGGTATTGCAGTTCCTTATGCCATTTATTTTCCTGGTAGTTAAGTACACCATACGCAAAGCAACATGTTTATCGATTTATCCCTGCTGGTTTGGTTTTGCCAATCACTTGTGTATATTCATCAGGAATTCAGCATGATGCAGCGAGCTGTGTATCGTTGCACCTGCCCACCCAAATCTGTCAATGCGTGAGGCCGAGTTTCGAGGCGCCGGTTTTATGCCCGATACTCTTCTGTTTCCGTGTGCAGCGTCGTCTGCTGGTTGCATTAATACTTCAGAGGAGTCGCTATTATCAAAACGTCACCGTACACAAGAACCACTATTCCATAAAAGTATATATTATTATATTTCTACATGGTCTCTATAAGTTCAAGGAGGTGGCACTGACTGAGTAATAGGACCACGAACCATTCCGCCACATATCTAATCCCGACTACTTACAGCATTTGAACCCCATCGCACGAGTATACACCATGTTTTCAACGAACTCTGCAAGCATAACATCCATAATTACACAGCGCAACTCAGCACTAGTATCACATTCGGATGGATTGTGTACCCGTTCCTCTGCTTCGACAAATCGCTCGAACGACCTGCAAAACGACCTGATCGCGTTCCTTTCAATTGTCCAAAGATACAATGTCATCTACCTCTCGACTACCTGGCAGCCTTCTCTCAGTACTCTCGGTGTGGGTGGTTCAGGCACAATAAACCAGTCCACCTTTGCATCGGACATGCACCTTGCATTCAAGCGGTTTCACAACGATAGGGATTCAGAAATGGACTTTCTACCTTTGATGTCCGAGGTACTGATTTTGAGTCAGCCTCCAATTCAAAATCACCCGAATATAGTCAACCTCGAGGGAATCTGCTGGGAAATTAAGCCCAGGACGGAGAAAGCAGTCCCTGTACTTGTTTTTGAGAAAGCAGCGTGGGATCTACAGCAGTTCGCAAACGTCGGAGATGGTATGAATATGTCTATCGATGAGAAGCTGAAAATCTGTGCCGACATCGGAAGTGCCATCACAACATTGCATGCTTATGGTATATCATTCTAAATGCTTGGACTCTGGTTTGGAGGTCTAATATGGAAGCAGGTGTGATTCATGGAGATATCAAGCCTCAGAACGTGCTAGTTTACAAGGATTCAACTGGGAAGACTACAGTAAAGGTGACAGACTTCGGATATTCCACTCTTGCTACGGGTGAAGCAGGACCAGGGAGGGTTTTCCTACCCAAGTCAAGGCCGTGGAATGCTCCCGAGCATCATTTTGAAGAATTTACAGCAGTTGAAGCAAAAAAAACTGACATTTACTCTTTTGGTATGCTCTGTTTTTGGTTTCTGTTTGGGCATAACCTGTCAGATATTCCCCAATCGACTACCGAAGGAACTACTGAGCTGATTTCGTTCAATGCACCTGTCGGTCCACCTACCTTGCTTGAGCAGTTCAAAGCTACGGAAAAACTGGACCATATCGTCAATCAATTCCTTGACTCCAGATCTCTGGCTGGCTTGAATGCCGACCATAGGAATCGTCTGAAAGAAATTTTCAGCGTAACGGTCACACTTAACCTCGATAAACGTTCGTCCGATTTTAGATATTTGTTGGATCTCTTGAGCCAAGAACGGTGAGTTTCACTAAAATTATCATAAAACTCATAGCATTCGCTAAGAAGTTTAGAACTGAGTTACAAGCTGCCACATTGATGGAGGAAAGCAGAGAGCGTTCATGGCATGCAGACTTCCGCGTAAGTATCAATTTTTTTTTAATATTTCTCCAAAAACCTGGCTGATACTGTTATTGAAGATTGCCAAAAACCTTTTCGACTTCGTGCAAGCCGATTATCGTGTGCGGATACAAATTAGAGAATGCCTCGAAGCGAACTACCTGCGGAATAAAAATCAGTCCTTTGCCCCAAATATTGCATTTCAGCTCGCATTTTGTTATCATATTGGATTCGGCGTCCATTCAGACCACGATAAGTGTCATACATGGCTAGCAAAATCCGATAAACAACCCGTTGATTTGGAGATTGAAAAAGAAGAGGTGCTGGCTCTAAATTCAAAAAATGAGAGGACCCAACGTATACACTGGACCGGCAAAGTTGTTGCGACCGATCTTGTTCACGAATATCGAACCTGGGGGTTGAATCACCTGGAGAGAGCCAAGAAGGAGTACGAAAGAGAGGTTGCTGATATGATACTAGTATTTGGGGAGGCCCATTTTGTTTCTTTGAGCTTATATGAAACTATCGGACATCTACTGGATGCATTAGGAGACTTTGAGAAATCAAAAATGCTACGTATACGGATCAGAGACGAAACACAAAAAGCCAATAGAATTAGCAATCCATATTACACTCAATGGATGCGTCAGGTCGCTATATCGCACGTAAGACTAGGGGAATGGGCGGAAGCACTACAGTTACAGGAGGAGGTTCTGAAGCTTGCTGAAAGTACCCAAAGTTCGGAAGTTTCATCAATTAAAAACGATATCGCATTGTCATTATGGAGCATGGGACGATTACAAGAGGCCGAGAAGTTGGAGGTGGAGATCTTGGCGTCCAGCCAGAGTGTATTCGGCCAAGAGCATCCCAAGACATTGAGTAGAATGTCAAACCTTGCGATGATATACGTGGACCAGGGGCGCTGGAAGGAGGCCGTGGAGTTATTTGTGGAAGTCATGGAAACGAGCAAGAGAGTACATGGCCAAGAGCATCCAGATACCTTACGCAGCATGAGCAACCTCGCAACGATATACAACAAACAGGGGAAACGCAAGGAGAGTGAACAGTTGTTGGTACAAGTTATAGATACCAGCAAGAGAGTACTGGGCCATGATCACCCAAATACGTTGAGCAGCATGGCCAACCTGGCAGTGACATACAGCGATAATAGTCGCGGGAAGGAGGCCACGGAGCTATTTGTCCTGGTCATGAAGACACAAAAGAGGGTACTCGGTCAGGAGCATCCGGACACATTGGTTATCATGAATAACCTCGCATGGGCATACAGGGCCCAGGGTCAATTGAAGGAGGCAGAGAATCTGTTGGTGCAGGTCATGGAGACGACAAAGAGAGTATTCGGCGAAAAGCACCCACTTACCTTAGCTAGTATGAATAAACTAGCATCGCTATACCAACACAAACTTCAATGGAAGAAGGTTGAGGAGTTGTTTGTGCAGGTTATGGAGACGTGCAAGCAGGTACTCGGACCAGACCATCCTTCTACCTTAACAAGCATGGGAAACCTAGCAGGGATATACCAGACCCAACGACGACTAAAAGAGGCAGAAGTGTTGGAGGTAGAGACGTTGGAAAGGAGAAAGAGGGTACTCGGCCAAGATCATTCAGATACCTTGACCAGCATGGGAAATCTCGCATCGACATACAGTAACCAAGGACGATGGAATGAGGCTGAGGAGCTGTTAGTGCAAGTAATGGAGACGTCGAAGAGGGTACTTGGCCACGAGCATTCCTCTACTTTGCAAAGCATGCATAAACTGGCATCGACATACAAAGACAAGGGTCAATTGAAGGAGGCAGAAGAGTTGTTAGTGCATGTCATCGAGACACAAAAGAGGGTACTAGGCCAAGGTCATTCGGATACGTTAACTAGCATGAATAAGCTTGTGTTGGTATATCAGAATTTGGGGCGATGGACGAAAGCCGAGGAGCTGTGTGTGCAGGTGGTTGAGACAAGCAAGAGGGTACTCGGTCAAGATCATCCAGATACCTTGCATAGCATGGCCAGCCTCGCCATGACATACATGGGCAAATGTCAATGGAAAGAGGCCGAGGAGCATTTTGTGCAGGTCATGGAGAAGTCAAAGAGAATGCACAGTCAAGAGCATCCGTTCACTGTAGCTGCGATCGCCAACGTATGTTTCATACGTGCTCAAATGTTCTGTGAGGCGTCACGGCGCTTGCCAGACGAGAACCGATATGAGCATGGGCTTGGAGAGGAAAGGTTGCCAATCCAACCACAGGATGATTTGCTGCAATTTGCTATCGCTAGATATTCAGAGTGCAGCAATAACGTGGGGGGGGGATTACGAAGTTCGCCTAAGATATTGCAGAAAAGTGACGATGACGACGATCAATTTTGGGACAGATGAACAAAGACTTCAATTTGCGCTTGCTATGTCTCTGGAAGTGGATGACGACAACCATACAGACGATGAACGCCTTCGACATGCGATAGCTATGTCCATGGAAGGCGACGAGGATAATGATACAGGCGAGGATATTGAAACCGACGAGGAACGGCTTCAACGCGCAATAGCTATGTCGATGGAGAAGGAATGTGACCAGGACGAAATTGATTGCTCCAAATGAGAATATTCACCTGAAGTGGCGGGTAGGCTGGTTCCGTTCAAGACAGACTGGTATTATTAATGGATAGCTAAGATATGTAATCAGATTGCGAGCTGGCGGCGAAGTTATGGAAAGGTTACGAATCAAACGGTGGAAATGCAAAGTGGACTCGAGTGTGATGAATTCTGGTGGGAAAAATGTACTGAGCAGGCGATTGGAAGGATACAGTGTAATGTTTAGGCGGTACTTGGGTGAGTTATGATGTTAGTAAGCATAAATCAACATGCTGGTGAATCAAGGGATACGCGGTATACTGGTATTCGTATAGTTAGCACTAATGCAGACTAAATGTCAAAGCAACCAAAGTAAAGCGAAATCCAGTGAGTACTTCCTCAACCAGAAGTGTGCTCAGTGCCTGTTGTACTCAGAGCCGTACACGGCATACGTAACGTGGCGTAGCCAATGTTTTGCTAGGGCGGGCCAAAATCGAATCTGGAGCACTTACTGGACACGACCCGTAGTGTTCGCAACGGGCCCGGTCAGCTTACGCAGTCTTTCGGGCCTACGGAGTCAATTAGTGACCACAGTATCATAATTCGAAATGATCACTAAAGTTCAGTTCCGAGTTAACAATTTCACAAGCCATCGTAATTTTAGTTAACAACTGCTCATGCCAGTAACCATACAGCCGTGTTTCTTCGAAATAATCCAAGACTAAGCAAATTGTTAATTGTCCCAAGCTTTATATTACTAACACTCATAAACCCTGATAAATACTTACCTTCCAAAAAATTACAATGGTGTACCTCCATTTGCACCACCATTTCCTAAGTATGTCATTTCGAATCGCCTAGAGTTGCGAGCAGATATGGATGAGAACTGGCACCGGGACAGATTCTGGGGACGAGCCTCTGTGGATACTACTAGTAACTGAGACTTCTCAACATGAAGCTACCTTTTTAGTTTTAAAGAAAACAACTTAGGAAGGCAGTTCTCCGTGTCACTTCTCAGTCCAGCGGTTCGTAGAAATAGGAGTTGCCGAGCAGCACGCAGCCCGATACTACAGTTCCAGAGTTGGATCTAGTCTTTGATCAAGTAGCGTTAGAAGAGGGAACTGTATACATAGGCCCAGAAGCATAATTGTATCTATAATATATCGGTTATGATCAAATTTAATTGTTACACTGGCTACTCGCTGCCAATAGTTTCAAATATTACCAATTGTAACATACAGTGGCTGGCGCTTGGCGGTATGGTTAATGGCTTGAGAGATTGTTAACTGGCTAAGCGCCCACCGATGCTAGCCACTCTAAATTAGGTTGGGTCTGTGATGTATGTAGCCACTAATTTATGACAGACTACATGTTCTAGTCCAGTCACGGAAGATGTCCCTCCGCGGAGAGACCGGTCCATTCACGGAGTCCCACCCTCAGTGACTGGACTGGTTCATTCGCGGAGCATACATAAAAAGTGCTAATTACACTCAACCAAAAATAAGAATTACTTTGTACACTATGCTCCATATCCTGACTTGAAACCAGCTCGTCTTCCTCGTTGCCCTCTTCCTCTACATTGCTCTTCCTCCTCTTCCTCCTCGTCCTCGTCCACATCCTTGTACTCCTCGAGACCCTCTCCTTCCTCAATATCCAGTTCTTTCAAATTAGTTTCGTCGTTTTCCTCTGCGCCATCGCAAACCGTACGAGTCGCTTTCAGGCTCTTTCAGGCTTTCACCGGCGCGAAAGCAAATCCAGAAGGTGTCAGACGGGAGCCAACTTTGAAAGTATGGCAAACTTTCTGTCTTTCCGCTGGCTTTTGCTGCGTATTTCCTTTCGCGCAGATATACTTTCATGCTTTCTTGTAGATGAGGCTGCAGCTGTATACTCAAGGTTATCCGGCACGGTAAACTCAAGGTTCGGCCGCCAGTAAAGAGGTCAGAAGCTCTGGTGTGCGAGCGAAGCTCAAGTTCTGGCCCGCATCCAAAGCTCAAGCTTTGGCCAGCGGTGCAGCTCTGGCCAATATGGAAGCTCTAGCCAGTGTAGAAAGCTCTGGCCAGCAGACTAGCCAGCCTCCTAGCATGCGGACTTAACTCAACATTTCAGCTCAACTTAGAGTCTTAGTGCGGTGGTATTACTGACTATTGTAGGGCAATCAGTGTCACCACCATGTTCATGAAGATCTAGTAGACTGTCGATTATCACTATATGCTCATGTTCGCACTCAACACTCGCACTCACGTTCACACTCACACCGGGCCAATTACCCTGAACATCAAGCTCCGGAGTGCGCTGACAAATCTGATTCGGAGATCTGCTCTCCCCATGAGTCCAAGTATTGCTAATAACCCAGTACCATCGACTTAAATCCTCAACACCATGGCCATTGGACATCGTGAGATTCTCAGACTGAGACTGCAGGTGTGGGTGCCAGAGTTGGTCGCGGAGTTAGTCGCGGGAATAAACTTCGCCTAAAAGTGGAATAAACTTCGTCTAAAAGTCTATCGACATTATGATTTGTGAATAAGAACTGTAAATCCACTAAGTTAATTGATTCTCAAGAACTCTCTTTTTCTGCCATGTAACCTTATACTGCTCGGTTAAAGATGCCTTTCATTCGTGGCCTAGGGAATCCTCTCGATACTCCCAAAGAGTGGTGGAGGTCGCTGCTAGAGGGTGCAAAAGACTAGCTGCATCACTACAAAGGACCGCTTCAAAAGACCAGCTGCGTCTCTTCGATAGGCCAACGGAATCTAGTGTGAAAGAGGTTCTGCAGCGGAAGAGGTTTTGCAGCGAAAGAGCCACTGCAGCGGAAGAGGTTTTGCAGCGAAAGAGCCACTGCAGCGAAAGGGCCACCGCAGCGAAAGGGCCGCCGCAGCGAAAGACGCAAAAAGAAGTGAAAATCTCCAAACCTGAAAGGGCGCGAAAGTGTGTGGAAAGCAGCCGAAAGCCTGAAAGCACGTGGTACTTTCAGAAACTTTCAAACTACAGTCGAGTTTCGCGATGTGGGCTGAATGCACGTAGTTGCTCTGGGCTGATTGCAATTGCATTGATTAAATTCAGCTGTATATAGCCAGCTGAGTGCGCATACATGTGTGGGCATATATGCGTGCAGAGCATTCACGGAGGTGGGGTGCAGGGGAGGGGTACACTCCACGAATGAACCAGTCCAGTCACTGAGGGTGGGACTCCGTGAATGGACCGGTCTCTCCGCGGAGGGACATCCTCCGTGACTGGACTAGAACATCTTAGATGAACGCTTGGATGTTTTCCGGTTTGCACATCCCTCAGTGGAGGAATGATTGGAGACCAGGATCACGAAAGTCGAATGTCATGCGCACATTACGGAAACCTTTCTTTCACTTTTGTGCTCTTCGAGTTATCGCGATAAATATGACCAAACATTTCGGGGGGTTCAGAAGAATAAACACCTCTTGTTATACTCCGCAATTTTCTGGCCATGGCATTTCTCTCATTGCGACGCCGTACATGACTTCAAAATCTTGAGTACCCTTTGGAGTGTATTTATGACAGATTCTTGCTATAGGAGATGGCATTCCTATCACCGCACTGCGCTCGAAATGATGCCCGTCACTCCACCCGAAGAGGCATCCATCGGCCATGTCTTTATTGAAGTTATGAAAAAATATGGGGGCGGCAATCTCTTTTGGTGTCAATCCGCTGCCATTGCGAAGCAGAAATCCGACCACCCTCTTTATGCGGCCTACATTCAACGTACTTATTTTATTCAGCAGGGGTCCACCAACATACATACAATCACCTCTCACTGGCCAAAACCCCCCACTATACTGTGGTTAGGAAAACGTAAACAAAAATTGAAGTACGAGACATTCTCTCTAAGTAATAGACAATCCGTTTGTTTCTTTGTTTTAATCATTCTGCATTCACTCTAACTAGAGTATAGCAATACCCGCTTTCCCTTCCGCCATCGGATGACCGGCTAGGCGGGAGCGCTCCTCTCCTTCGACCCTTCTTCCCCTGTAACAAATAATGAAACTAGAAGGAACGATTGAGCACAAATGAAACGTAAGAGAAGACAAACGCCGTTTCACCTCCGCTCAGCAGCGAGGGAACTTCCCGACCTCTGTGGGCGCCAGGAAGTCCATCACCGCCTGATCACACTTCTGCATTGAAAACAGTTCGGATACTTGCACGTGCCTGCATCTTCCCGCTGTCCAGCTGGTTTCCTGCACGGCTGCTTTCTACAGTTCCTGCTGCTCATTCTTCCACTTCTTGCAGTGGCGGAGGAGGTTCTCCGGCGTCTGGGCCGCCTTCCCGCACCACTAGCACTGATCATCATCTCGCTACCCAAAACGCTTAAGGTACGTCGCAGTAGGTGCATACCCACACTTCAACTGGTAATATCGTGAGGCGAGAGACTTCTTACTATTCATCGGAATTGTCCTTCGGCTCTCAGCCTCCCGTTTCGGTACCCGTAATACCTGCTGCATCTTTTCTCTTCCCATTCAGTTTTAGCTGCGGCACTCTATTCAGTGATCCTTCTTGCTGCTAAGATGAATGCTTGCTCTCGGACTGTGCTTCCGCAGGACAATCCTGTTTTCCACCATGTCTCGGGTACTCCTGCCGCATAATAGGCCAAGATTCCCGTGCTGTCTGGGGTTTCACATCCCAATACGAAAACATCATCAGCCCTACGACGTGGCTAAACGAGGTTCAACTACGCGACCATATAACAAGTCTGACTTTCAGGTGTTAAAGATGTCTGTTGAAAATACTTATTACTAGAAGCTTGTATTCTAAACTACAGGAGTTCGTGTGATCTTATATATGTTCCGACTGAACTGGGAAGTAATCTGCTTCGCGAATAAGTCGACTGCTTCGCGAATAAGTTAAATTCCTGACCCAGTTGACTGGGCCAAGTTCTTGCCAGTCAAATGGGAGTAGAAGCACATTACTTTGTAATACAGTCAACTGGCCTATAAACCTCGGGTATACTAAAGCAGTGCAGAAGGAAATGTTGCATGTATACTTAAATCTTCCATAGGGCTTGCTGATATGGGCATATGGTAACTATTCAGCTGCCACGCTGAAGGTATACAGTTGCGCTGATGGGATCCACTGGCTAGTAACAACCAGCCGAGGATGCATACATGTGTGTCAGTGCGGATGCATACACAGAGCTCTTTTACATATATGAGTATATGTACCCTCGATAGAAATACAATCAATCAATATATGCTTAAGAGAACCCTGCTTGAGAGAGCTAGGCTTCAGAGAGCCGTAGAGTGACATTCTCCACCGGAAGCTTTGGGCCGACGGAAAACTCTGAATTTGTAGAAGCTTTGGCCGATAGGGAGCTCGAAGTCTGTGGAAGCTTTGACTCTGACGTAGCCAACCTACTTGTCTAAGTGCTTCCACCTCTGGCCGGTACCGTGCCTATCACCACCACCGCCACCATCACTGCCACCATCACCGCCACCATCACCATCGCCATCGCCATCGCCATCATCATCACTATCACCATCGTGCAGCATGGGCAGCCCCAGGTACATATGTATACATCTAAAATAGGTGGGAATCGGGCTGCAGATTCCGTTGGAAAAATTAGGTCGGAGATCTACTCTCCCCAAGATCTAATTGTACACCGTTCTTGAAGAAGAGGTAGCTAAAATTGTCAACACCATAGCTAGGAAGCGTCGTGAGATCTTATCACAATGCGGTGCTGAGCGCGTCTAACAAGATAAGATTTACTCTGTGAAATTGCCCGATGTCATGATTTTGGCCGCCGACAATACCCCACACGCCACACCCCGCCCGGCGAGTCTCTGTATCCAACCGCGCTTAATAATTGATAACCTGCACTCAAGATCAATTCTTGGGAGTATACTTGGGGGTGTGCAGTCGAGCGGGGTAGGGAGTACAATACAATTGTGTACACCCGGGATCGTACTTGGGAGCGTACGGTCTAAGGGATTGTTAACTGCAAATTGGTGCAGTACAGCGACTGCACCACAGTACAGTTGACTGGGTGATAAAGCTCTCTACTTTAACATACAGTCGACTGCTCTCAGGACCAGTCGGTTGGTGGGGCAATGCTTCTGGCTTCAGCTGGCTGGTACATAAAGTTGACTCATTCAGGAAGCAGCCGGCTTATTCGCGAAGCAGTCAACTTATTCGCGAAGTGTATCTCTTCGCGGTTCAGTCGGAACATATACAGCGTTCAGAGTATGCCTTGTACGCATGTATGCGCACTCTGCTGGCATCTCCAGCTGAGTTTGGAACGACCATCATCATCATGAGATCATGATCTCCATCAGCCCAGCTGAAGCCCATAAGCCGTACCTACGGGAGGCGATCTATATATGCAACAACGTCTGTTACTTTGGATGGTTCGATGACTTCTTGATTGACTTCTCTATCTCGAGGGCCTAAGGCCCGTATATGTATAATCTCCCATATGCGTACGCGTATGCTCCACTGACCTGAGACGCATCACCCTGGTCCTGATGCATATCCTCATACAACCACCATCTTCATACAAGTCTTCATTCTCATGCAAGACATCAGACGGTGCTGAGACTCACGATCCAAGTACACATGCAACAACGTCCACAGTTGTGCATCCGAGTGAGAATGAATGAAGCGACTAGCAACTACTGACTGCATGTTTGCCGTCTATATACGTCGGCCGGGGTCTTTTACTCCTACTCACATGCAAGCTCGCGGGTAGTTGAATTTCACTCTGTCAGGCTGAGCGTGAGGAAACTTGACTCAGTTTTCTGTACCAGATGCGGAATATTAATCGAGTAGAGATCCTCACAACGACGGTTTTTGGGTCGTTCCTCGATTCAGAAGCTTCATTTGCCCGGCTTTTCAAATCCTGAAATTACGGTTCAAGGGTGTTTGGGTAGTCAGTTTTGCTCTCGTTACAGACAGGCGGGGATACTAGCCTGCTAACTAGTCTACATGTAGATGTGGAAGATTCTGTACCTTTACTACCCTAACCATAACTAGACCTAGCAACCAAGCATACAGGAGTGAGGAGCTTCAGCAAACAACTCGGAACGGCGTTTCAAAATTACATCCAAAAACGCCGGCGTTTGAACTCATAATTACACTACAGAATTCATCGGCTCATATTGGGATCCGCAGGAACACACCAGTCGTTGTTAGTTCAGATCTTATCGAAAGTTCTGGTACTCTTTTTGCTTTGATGTTACTTAGTAGGGTTATTGGCATCGGCGTTACTTGTAGGCATCGGCGTTACTTATAAGCAAGGCCGGTACAATAAAACCCTGGGCGGTAAATACAGGACAACTTAGTTGAAGCTATCTTATAGATACATCTATTTCCAATGTGTAATAGTTAAAGCCCAAGTGAAAGATTAAATGATTGCAATCTGTTTCCGTACGAAATCCAACCGCTGCAGAAACCATCTCCGGTAGATTAACTCTGCTTCAAAGCTCACTAGATGTACAAGCGGAGTCAATGAAGACCAGGGTCGCAATAGTCCGTCCGCCCGCCAGCCTTTCGGATTCCCACGTCATTGCTTGGTCACGGGCAACACATTGCAAGATCTAGGCAACGGAGGGTTACGCCTAAAGCTGGGTTTACTTATTTACCTATAGTTTTGTAGTTATTTCAATTGAGACATAGCAACGTGGGCTCTCTAATTTGCTGATAATTAGCTGGGTAGGTTATGGTGTGGATTATGTACCATAGACGCGGTTGGAGGCATATTAGATGCCATCACTCGGTCATGACTATATCACTCGCATCATGGTTCCATCACTCGGAAAACCGCGAACACCTCTGTTGCATGAACCTGACCGAGCTGAGCTTCAGCTGAACTGATGTCAAGGCATACAGCCGGTAGGGCATAAGGCACCCAACTACCTTGTATATATCTCGAGTCTTTCTCCTGCTCTCCAGTTCTGTATCTTAAGTCTATTCACACGGTTCTCCCCTTCAATATTTCAACAACCTACTGTTGCTATAGTACTTAGGGGAGAACCGTATGTATATTCTATGATATGGTGAAGAGAAGGAGAGGAAAAAGAGTCGATTTATATACAGAGAATTATAAGGGAAAACTTTGATGCTTTGCCACTCTTGAGTCACTCGCCACTCTGAGTCACTTGCCACTGAATATGTAACACCTACTGTAGGATGCGTACCTGCATCGTGAGTCTCAGCTCCGTTTGCAAGATTATGAGAAGTTAGTATTTCGTATGAGAATATGCATAGTCTGTATCAAGATCAGGGAGAGCGGCTCATCAAGATAGTGCAGACGCATATGCAAACGGATATGGCAGACTGTTCTTATACGGGCCTTATGCCCTCGAGAGATCCGACAGAGCCAAGTCAATCAAAAAGTCATTCACGAATCCAAAGCAACACCTACAGTCCCGCAGCCTAAAAACTCAGGACGGCAAATCTTAGTCTGGGACAACGCAATGTCTTGCCCGGGCGGGACGGACTTTGCGACCCCTATTGAAGACCATGATTTCCACTCCGGTGTTCGCAACCGGTCAGTCTAATCAGATATGAGCTTCGACCGAGCCGGTCTATTCCAAGAACGGCTTTAAAATTCATGATCTGACCGGTTTATGAATCAACACACCCTTATCAGCCGGTCTAAAGATCTATATAAATCTGCAGATTTCTAGATAGATGGAGTAAATACAGAGAGGTTATTACAAAGAAAATTAACGCTTCCTGAACCTGAGACCTGCTTCTGATTCACCAGCCTCTGCAATGCACGCAGTAGAGTAGTGCAGCGAGGGCATTTTATAGCAGATATCGATGATAGTATCTTCAGATATCTTAAATTTTCCTTGGATATCTTCGATTATCTTCGGTTATCATCACATATCCTTGGGTATCTACGGTTTTCGCCACGCTCTATAGATACCGCTAGATATCTACAGATAACTATGCCGACAGATATCTTCAAATATCTCCCGGCTCTGCAGATTTGCATCAAGAAGCTGCCACTGGTCTATGCTAAGGGCGGTGTCAAAATTGTTATTGGCTAAAGGATTTAACTCGAAGGCTATCGGAACTAAGTTGGGAACTCCTTTAGGTTGCAGGCTATCGGGCCTAAGGCATGCCCTAGATTTAGCGAGCTTGGTACGGTGCCTATTTCCACGAGAGCCTCGGGGTTAGTGCGGTACCTATCTCCCCGCCTGAGTAGTGCTTCGCTCTTCATATGATTTCTTTTCATATTTATGTCTATCTTATTCTCTCTTGGTACGATATACAGTTCAATCATCTTCATCTTTCTCTTCTCCTTTGATTTGTCTCAACAGTTGTTATCTTATCAGATCGTTCAACGTATCTGCAGATAAACAGCCGGTCGATCTGACTATTTGATAACACCGTTCTACTCAGAATAGCTCTGTTAATTCTTACAGGTACCTCTTACGCATAAATCCTACTATATGGTGTGTATTAGCTATTGCAATTATATACGACATATCCATTAAAAATACTGGTGCCCGTTTTCGTGAGGTTGCATAGTGGTGTTTTTTCTCAACCGTACGTACTCATCTAATAGTTATACACATGATTGTCACTTCGAAGCATTCTCATTGGTTTTTGTTTGTTTTGTTTTAATCATACTGTATTCACTCTATTTAGAGTATGACAGGCATTCTCATTGGTTGACAGGTTGTACGTACTTACACTGATCTGTAGTACATGCTTATCATCAAACTAAGCTTATATCCAAATCCGGAATCGCCTGTCTAATCAAATTTATAATTTGTATGTCCTTCATAGAACACTTTGTGATTAGACGAAAGCTTATGGACTTGATTTAATTTGAATTAATTGAGGTAGCTAAGCGCAGTGTTCCTAAGCGGCCAGGCCGGCCTTAGTGACCTTTAAAAGAGGGCCAGGCCGGGCCGGGCCTGCAGGCTTTCCGGACGGCCAGCAGGCTTAGCTGAGCGGCCTGCACGCTTTATTTGCCTGCTTGTAGTTTTAATAGAATAGAGAATAAGCAACATAGTTTACTTGAAAGACACCGTTTGCTGCCTATACTAAGAAAGCCTCCAAAGTACGAAACAAGGACCATATTAAACTCTATCATCGTAGCTCCGCCATTGCCGCATCCCATTAACCAGACAGCTTTCAACTATACGCAGGCCGGGCCGCCACTAACACGGGCTTTCAGAATGGAGGCAGGGCCACTTGGACACACTGGCTAAGCGGAAGGCTATTGCTCAGCGGCTAATAGATTTGCTCAGCAGCAGTGATGGTACAGATAGACTAACCGTAAACTGGAGAGATACACTCACTCGGAACTGGCTACTATAGATTGAGATGGGCATACCGGAAGCTGGTTGGAGGTGGTAATTTGGATGGGCCTAGCAATATCCGGTTATCTAGATCACTCCAAAATGCAGCGAAGTCCCCACTATATCTTGCTCACTACTGCTGCCAGGAAGAGCAATTGAGAGCCATGGAAATAGCGATTTAGATCTATACTTGAGAAGTGCACATGAGAAACATGTTTAGGAAGGACACTTGGCGTGCTCTTGAGAAGCTCACTTGAAATTGATGGGAAGCACACTCATGAATGATGGAAAGTTCTCTCTTGCCCAGATCTTGCAAGCTCACTTGGCCGCAAAATTTAATTTCACAATCTGGGTATGAGATCAAATGGAAAGCATGACGGAAAGGAAACTAGAAGAACACGAAGCAGATGCAGGGATTAGGGAGACTGGGGAAGGGAGATATCTAAAGTGTCGCATTTTCAGACTATGAATTTCAATTTAGAATTTTTGGAGTGGGTTGAAGTCAAGTACACCTGAAAGCATAGGTATGAGCCGGCTGGGAGCTGGCTGGATATGGTAGAGATGCACATACCGGGAGCGGGCTGGAGGTGGTGTCACTGACCTGGCCGCGATCTATCCAGGGCACCCCAAAAGGCAGCGAAGCTGACACCGTACCTTGTATCAAACACCAGTATGTGAACTGCAAAAGAGGATTTCTTCCCAGCAGGGAATCAAACCCTGGTCTCCCGCGTTGCTATAGTGACAGGCGAAAATACTAGCCATTATACTACTGAGCACAACATGTTTTCCGCAGCGCAATTTAAATATAAAATCAAAAACGACTATGGTCTGTCGACAGCGTGACGAGATTATAGCAGGAATTGTAGAGACGGCCTTCATTAAAAAGAACAAAGCTGGTCAAAGTTGACTAGTGTGAGTCGGCTTTGCAAATCGACAATTTCGTGACCCTGCAGTGTTTCTATATTCTTTTACAAATCATGAATCGGAATTATCGATCTATATACCACGCAAAACTAGATGTTCCGGCGTGAATAATAAGTTTGTATACTGGTATTACTCAGCATACTACACTGGAATAGATTAAATTAGTACACATAGAGGAAAAGAGAGCAAGTAGCTCGCAAGCTTCTCTATAGTCTGTCCCGTCCGGACAACGCTCTACCGGGACTGGACTATAATATTTGGGGCATAGAATTCTTGACCGCTTCAGACCAAGGCAATTGGTACTTGGACTATATACCTACAGGGCCCCGTAGTCTCTATGAAATTATGACAGACAGAGGTTAAATATAGAAAGCGGTGGAAATTGTGTTACTATTGACACACGCGTGTCGCGCTGGGCGTGGAAACTCGCTAATCGTCTAAGTTCTAAAGAGAAGAGAAAGGGAGAAAGCTAAAAGATACAATGTCTAAAATACTATGTTAGAAATGGCAACCCACGTAACATCCAAGCAATTATGTGATGCCCATCGACGATCTTGGGTAAAAGCCTAACATTTTCATCAATAGTTATTTTATACTATTATTCATATAAGCACACGACATGTGTCTTTTTCGATTCTGATTGGTCGTAACTCTGTGGCTGAGTGGCTGATTGTGGCAAGTACCTACCACTTAAACTCAGATCCCAAATGACCTGCCCTTTTAATTCCAATGAGTATTTGGCTCTGATTACAAAGTGTCCTACACACAAAATGTGGATAAGTATGTCCTCTTTCACCTCCCAGTCTTAGATTTATGATATCTCTTATATTGAGTCAGAAATTGTGAATCAACAGCATTTTGGAGCTTTTTTTTACAGCTGCACTATGAATATTAGTGATATAGTAAAT
>Ga0307515_10010578_pt1 | contig 17663 bp, 18 predicted proteins | sample 17_EM_MG_FD_194513 | JGI IMG/M metagenome (GOLD analysis project Ga0307515, IMG submission 194513) | Populus trichocarpa ectomycorrhiza microbial communities from riparian zone in the Pacific Northwest, United States - 17_EM | ecosystem: Host-associated > Plants > Roots > Unclassified | place...
CCCCAACTGGGGACTGAGGACTGTGGGCGTGACGCGAGGCAAACACAGCAACGCGCGCGCGATATTACCTTCGGACTTTTTGTGGCTATGGCGATGGCGACGATATGTACACGCACCCTGCGAGATGTGGGATAATGATGGACAAGAGGCATAAGAGGGATAAATTTGGCACAAGCGGGACAGCGTGTGCATAAAAATAAAAGGAAATTAGAGGCACTCTCTGGCACGAAATGCTAGATCAAATTCGAAAATGCAAAATAAAAAAAGGAGGCCTGACCAATTGCTGCGACTATCTTTTCCGCCTCCGTGCACGTTCTGGGAGTGGTGCAACACGGGCGCTGCTCAGGCTCGCGGATCCAGCCGGCGCCTTCTCTGCCAGCTCGCAGGCCCTGCTCGAAAGCAGTCATCGATATCGTCAACCTCAGCCCCCCGTCCCACCCAGCAGCCCAGCGTGCAAAGACGTACTGCTCGCCCAAGACTTGTGCTGTGCTAGTCCTTCTGAACCGTGCTGGCTTACCGGCTCTCCTGTGCCCTCTGCCTGTCACCTCTCCCCCCAGCGCGCCGCCACATCACACTTTCACAAAAACCGACCCTCTCCGCCATGGGCTGTCCGCGACCAACTTCGCGCATTGATCGCGCTCACGCATAGTTAGGGGCGAATCGCGACCACTCAAGACAACTCTGCAACCACCACACCGCTCCCGTTTCCCACCGTCCTCCGCTCGTTAACTAAGCCAGTCGTGTTGCGTGTCTGACAGTTTGCGCCAAATCAGTCCTGTCGCCGGCCAAGCTTCCTCTGCCAACGCAGCACGGCGCGCCTTCACTTTTCCTCAGCTTCCTCTCCTTGGATGGCCAACAGCCTCTGACCCAGCAACCTTCCGCATACCATTTCCAGACCGAGCCGCCAGATCTTCGTTGCTACCCTTCATTCTCGTTTCTTCCCTAATCTCAAATGCTCTAGTGGGTCCAGCCCAGCTCAAACTCACCCGAGATTGACGGAAACGATTCATGCCCACTGTTCGTCGCTCGAGTCCCAAAGAAACTTCCCAATAATCAGTAGATCCGACTTCCACTGGTGCCGAACCTGCGGGCGATCATTCCCTCGCTTCAATTCAACTTTCCAAAGCCTCTCGGCCGCTTTCGAGGCCCCAGCAAGAAACTAGGGACGTCGTTCCGCAACCTCCTTTTCTGCATCTTTCTCCACATCCTCTGTCACTCGGACGCACAGTCCCCAAGCCAATTACCCTGGTCATCAAGCCACTCAAGCTATGGTCACGCCGTTGTTCCTTTTGATCGATTAGAGCGGATCCTTTCCACGGAAGTCCATCCGCCTACCGTGGTCCTGGAGCACGTTAGCCCGCAAGCCTTTTTCCCAGCCGTTCTCCGTCTTTTCTTTCTCCCTCCCGCTGCTGCATCAACCTGGACCCTGAGTATCTTGCTTCCTATCTGGAACCTCGAACTACATTGATACGCATTGAGCAATAGTTAACTCAAGCTCGACTCGCGCTCACGCTTTCTTGGATTTACCGCCTTCCTTCCCCCCATCATCCTATCTACTCTGAGATGAACACTAAAAGATCGTAATATCTCTGCTATAGCACTATCGGGAGGGCCCTTCGGTCGGTGAGCTGAACACTCCGTCTCTCCTTTGACATGACCCTAACTCTCTCCTTCTCACAGTTCTTTGGATTACACAGTAGGATTCTCAGAAGAGTATAACCGTTCTGTGCAGTTCAAAGCGTAAACCGTCGAGATGCTCGCATACGAGACACAACACCGGGGCTGGTCTCAAAATTCTAATTCCGCTGTCTGCCTAGAAGATAAGTTCGAAATTTTGAACGATATTGGTGATGGCAGTTTCGGAAGCGTCGCGCTTGCACGCGTCAGAAGCGCAGGCGCTCACATTGCTCGGAGAGGTACTTTGGTATGCAAAATCCTACACTAATATGAAAGCACGATACTAACGCGTAAAAGGTCGCGATTAAAACGATGAAAAAGTCATTTGAATCATTCGCACACTGTATGGAGCTACGCGAAGTCATCTTCCTTAGGTCACTACCAAATCACCCACATCTTGTTCCAGCACTAGACATTTTCCTGGATCCGTACAGCCGGAGGCTCCATATTGCCATGGAGTATATGGATGGCAACTTGTACCAGCTGATGAAAGCGAGAGATCACAAGCACTTGGACGCACACAGCGTTAAGAGCATCCTATTTCAAATCATCTCTGGACTTGAACACATCCATCAACACGAGTTTTTTCATCGCGATATTAAACCAGAAAACATTCTGGTGTCGACATCAGCGCCTACAGACTCTGGGAGCGCGTTCCGACGGTACTCTGCGTTAGTGACACCGCCATCAACGCCGCCCGTTTACACGATTAAAATTGCGGATTTCGGTCTAGCACGTGAAACACATTCAAAACTACCATACACAACTTATGTTTCGACAAGGTGGTATCGAGCTCCGGAGGTTTTGCTTCGTGCCGGAGAATACTCGGCGCCAGTCGATATTTGGGCCATCGGTGCGATGGCCGTTGAAATCGCCACATTAAAACCTCTCTTCCCTGGTGGAAATGAAGTTGACCAGGTCTGGAGAGTATGTGAAATTATGGGCAGCCCTGGAAGTTGGGTGAATAAGCATAGTGCACGTGTTGGTGGTGGTGAATGGAAGGATGGTGTTAGGCTTGCCCAAAAGTTAGGGTTTTCTTTCCCAAAGGTAATGCTTCCCACTACAATGGATTTTGAAATGCCGCTTACGAACATACAGATGGCTCCACATTCTATGGACACAATTCTCCAAGCGCCACAGTGGCCAGCAAGCCTAGCACATTTTGTCACATGGTGTCTCATGTGGGACCCGCGGAATAGGCCAACTTCATCACAGGCCCTAGGCCACGAGTATTTCGCCGACGCATTCGATCCTCTGCGTCCGAAATCCTCGGCCTCGCGACTTCTCGGCCGTAAGCAATCTGATCTTAGCGGCCATATATCCAAGGATTCTCCAGATTCAACGCCAAGCTTGACTTCGAAGACATCTTCGTGGTTCAGAAGATCTTTGGTTGCACGAGAAAGCGCCCCAACCGTCCCACAGCACACTGTCGCGCGTCCTGTATCACCCCGCCCTTCACCTGCGCATTCAAACACAGATACAACCTCTTCTAGCAAAGCCCGTACCAGTGCGAACAAGCGAGCCACGTGGACGAACGGTGTACCGTCCAATGCTGCACCTATCCCCATATTACCCTCTATCAAGCCAATCTCCCCATTGTCGGACGCAGTGACAGCCCAAGCTAGTGTTCGCCCCGCCGATGGTGATGAAAAGGTTGCGAAGAAGATTGGACGTCAATTATCTGTCGCCTCTCACGGCAACCATTATGCAGATATTCACCGCCAAGAAGCGGAGAGGGCATTAAACGGCCAATCTGGTCTTGCGTCACCTCCCAATGGGCAGAAAGAGAGTTTCTTTTCTCATCTGCGTAAACGGGCTCGTCGATTATCAGGTCGATATCAACCCCCACTGTCACCCAACTCTGACGACATCGAAGCTAATGCCGGATGTGCACCTTGGTCAAGCACTCGTCAGTCAATGGTGGTAGATCAGGCTTCAGGTCCAAACCCGTCTTCTCAGTCGGAATATTCCGATTTGGATAAGGCCTTACAAAATGTGAGGTACAGCCTTGATGCTTCGGCACAATTAGCTAATACATCAAAGACTTCATCTCGTGTCGCAGGCAATCCTGTGCTTAAACGGCATCATTCGTTACCGCATGGCCAGGAGGCTAGGTCCTCAGAGAATAGTCCTTCCGGTGGACCAATCTCCAGCCGGACCAGGAGAGCTCTTCAAAAGCAGTCCAATCCCTCAAACCGATATGAAACTCCAAACGAGGAAGAGGAACTACTTGACGAGGCTCTAACTTCCGCGCACAAAGCCGCAAAACGATTAGATCGACATACTCAGTCTGGTGCAGATACGTACAAATCTTCAACAACATCTGTGCAAACAGTGCGACCATCAGTGCAGCAATCCTCAAGTAACCTGGGTCCACCAGCATCTTACCTCACTCCTTCACCATCAGCAAATCGAAACGGGGTCAGTTTCGGACAGAACGAATATAGGACACCTACCAAGCCCGTCGATATTAACAAAACTCGTAACAACAAGGAAGAGATTACCTCTAAGTGGCCTACCCCACCGTATGAAGAGAACGACTGGGCTACGGCGGCTGCAGAGAGTATCTTTGCTACGCAAGCAAGATATCGGTGATACTCATTATATTAGAATCTTTTATACCGTTGCATTCGACTTTCACGTATCTTTCAACCATAAAATTAGTGTAATATGGTCAATCTGGCGGATTTTTATCTCTTCAAGTCTATCAGCTCGACTCTACCATCATCACGTTGACGCAACACGAGCTCCCGTCAGGTACGGTCCCATCGCTGGGAAGGGGAATGAAAAAATGAAGGTCGCATTTGGATGGTGTTTTGGGCGTTCCAAGTCGATCATTCAAGCCTTTCGCTACAACATATTTTCCTTGATATCCACTTTCCCATATATTATATACTCTTCTGGCGGCATAGTCTTGCGGGGTGTCGGATAGGGTTGGAATTCTCTTGCTTCATACCCCCTTTCTCACAGTGGCCCTTTTCCTTATATTCGTACCTTTTAGTGGCCACTTGTCTGTTAGAGATACCTTGCTAGACCGCTTGTTCCATTTTTCAAATTCTTCTGGGCACCAGCGCTTTACTCGCGCTTCTAACCCAAAATATCTTGTTTCCTTTTATTTGGCCAAATTTCAAACGGCGGATATCTACAACCAGATTGCACCAGCTTGTACAGCATCAAATTATCTCATTGCTCCCACATACTCAGAATCACATTCGTTTACTTCTGTACTCCGCAGGAGTGTACTGAAGAAGGACTTCGTTTCCTTTTATTACTTCGGCCTCTTTTCTATTTATCTCTTAAAGCGGGGTTATTGTTTGAACCAACCCTTTTGTGACACTAAACTGTAATTCTATTAATGCTACTTAGGCGAGAGTGTCCGCAGGACGGGGGATACGGTGTACAAGTTCAAACTTATTTCGGAATCCGGCTTCTACTAAGGAATAATCTTATTGGGGTCTACGGACTTTTTTTCTTTGGCGCTAGAGCGGGGGGCGGAGGGAGATGGCCATTCTTCAGATTGCCCTATCTTTGTTTTTTCTTTTTTTATGTACTTTATTTTTTGCGTGCTGCGAGAGGCAGTTTAGCTAGCGTAGTACGTGGCCTAAGGACTTAGTTCTGATTATGGAATGAGAACGCTTTGGTAGCAAAGAGACTTGTGCTCTGTGCTGACAGGCTTGCGGACTGATTAGGGGAGGTTTGAGGCGAGAAATCTGGCTTCGCAGCCTGAAATTGTTCTCTTGATAGGCCTTCGTTTTGCATGACTTCTGTGATATCTCTCCAATCGACGAATCACTAGGGATTGAGTGGTCACCGGTTAGCCTTTTCCCATAAAATGAGGTCGAATCACAACTCAGCTGGAACCACAGCGTCGTCGTATTCGACACCTTGGATTAGGAAAGCACGCCGAAGCCCACTCCTGCGGATGTTCCCCGGCCTAGACGTCAACCCATCGTTTAGGAAGGGCCCTTGAGATCGACGCTAGAGGACGCTGCGAAAGCCGCCGCCCCCAATGCGGCCAGGCGTTGAGCGTCCCGTGTCCCCACCAACGCTCCAGTCTCAGGTCACGGGCTTTTTAGCAACGAGCCGAGCCGAGACGATAGAGGCTTTGGCGGGTCTTACGGGCAGAGACCGTCTAAAATCTCGTTGCTCAGGCGACAGAGTCCCCCGAGGTTTCTTCCGTTGAATGTTCTGAATCGTGGAAGATTCCGTAGTGGAGAGATGTAACATGTAACCCATAACAAGAGACCCCACAGCTCGCATAGTGCAATGCAAATATTCTATTGGGAACAAACTGACGCACAAAACGAGCATATAGTGAGCATTTGGCTAGAAGTTAGTTACAGAATTCAGCCGGTCGAGAAGGCGGTCTCTCAGATGTTACCTGACCACCTCGCCAAGACGCCGTTGAAGAGATTTCAACAACTATGGGAGATGCACATCATCTAGGGCATGCATATGTCATGATTGCATACTTAAGTCTGCTTTAGCTGATGCTACGGGCGTATGACTAAAAGGGATACAGAGCCGCTAACACAATGTTGCTGAGCTCCCAGCCACTTTGCCAACGAATTCACCGTGCTTCTGCTGACCGCCTTTCCCGATATTGATATCGTATCAGAGACATTAAGCACGAAAATCTGACATATGCGGAATTTTTCTCATTACCTGCACTGTTAGCTTGCCACGTCTCTCCTCTCACACCGACATGCACGTCACGAATATTGAAACTTAAGCCCTTGGCCTTCGGCTGTCACCGGCATGGAAAAGTGTAAATATAACCGAAAGAACTTTGATTTTTGCACTATCTATTCTACTGCTACTTCGGGAGTTTTGGAGCATCACTAAGGCCGATTAGCAACAGTACCTGATGCAAGTCGGAACAATTAGAGTGAGTTGGTAACAGGAATCAGTTCTCCAAGGTGATGTTTGCTTCTTCAACGGAGGAAAACCTCAGGAAAAACACAGCGAATACATTTTGCTCATCAGATGCGGGGAAGGAAGCTAAGGTATGCAAGAAGTGGGAAGCTTACTGGTTATGTTTTTCCGAAAGGCGAGCAGAGCGCGATTCGTTTACCTGTACTCTCCCCATGGGATTTGTCAGTACATGTTTGCGAATCACGAAGTGTAGGATGCGTAAGAAAATATAAATATAGAAGCGACCATCTACAATCAGGCTTTTGCGCCTTTGGTTAGCCTAGACTCGGAGAGGTTGTAAACGTGGGGAAGGGCCATACCTCATTAAATCAGAATTTTCAGTGTTATACGCTCATGTCCGGACACGCCTTCGTTACAGGCAGCCCGGTCACACAGTGTGAATAGAAGTGATCATCATAGGAGAAGATGGCCTGCTCATATACCCAGGAAATAGTGTTATTACCTTTCAAACCTGGAAAATCGTCAGCAAGTGTTTACATATTCTATTTGTGCATCAACAACGAAGCAATATAAGTATATCGTAGATCAGCTGACGAATTCTCAACAAGTACTTCCCCGAGCCAACATTCACGAAGGTTTGTACGACCTCGTTTTTGATGAATGCCAACTATGGAGTACGCAGTCTGTCCGCCCGTTCGTTCAAATGTTCTTCATGTAGATGTGTGGTATAGGGGAATGGTAGAGTGCGGGTGGTATGTACCTAGGAGACAGCACCGTTAGTGATACTGTTTTAGTATTCGTTCTGAACATGATTAAACATGAAGTAAGCAGGTCAGACAAGGCTGAAACTATTTAAGACGGTATCGACAATGTATGTTCAGATTGAGGAATGCCTTTCCGTGTCGTATGATCATCACTCTGCGGGGGGGTTAAGAAGGTGTAACACTGCATACCTTACGAGAGTCCAAGGGAGCTAATGAAGCTGAGCCGTCTTCCTTTTTTTTCTACGGGGGACTGTCAGCATTGAAACATGATCTCAAGAACTTTAGAAATATGAAGAGGTAGGTTTTATCAGGGCAATTCTTTGAGTGTTTTCAAGTCCTTCATGACGCTATAGGATTTGGATTGTTCATGGTAAAAGTTCATCATCTGTGAGGTATAGAAGGCGGGAAAGATAACTCACTTCTTAGTATTAGATAATTCAAAGGTCTTGGAAGTGATACGATTATAGCTAAGGAAATAACGCTGTAGGTATCGAGTGCAGAATCTCTCTGATGGATGGAGATGGATGTGGAAAATGAAGTTGAAGGTTTTCATAGAGTGTGGAAGTTTCGAGAGAAAATCCGCAGTGCCGAGCCACTAGTCACGGCAACTACAGAAGCCGACTGCGAAGTTTAAAATAATTATTTGAGCCGCACTTGTGGCCGTGCAGTATCAACCCTCTTCCCATTCTTGTGAGAGGCCTCTTTCAAAATTGAATTTTCCAAAGGAGAGTTCTGCCTTTGCATAACCAGAATTACTTCAAGGTTGGATTGTAATCTGAATGGACTACTTGAAGAAAGCTTGCCCACTTCTGGTCAACAGTCTGGGCGGTTAAAGCGCCCGCAGAAGGAAGTAACAGGATATACGCGGCGGGAAGGTAACTCAACATTACACCAAGACTCGCGATAGGCCTATATTGAGGGCGGAGGCGAAAGGAACGCCGGTAGGAAGCGCTCTAGGCGTCGCCGGGTAGGTCCTCCTGCATCAACACTATGCCAAGACTCGTGATAGTTATTAACTACTACACCAATTGAATTTAGTTGCAGCCGTTGCAGTATTGATTCAATCAATTCAATTGATTGAGCCCTCTGCTTACAAAGTTTTCAATTCAATCAACTCGGGGCGTCAATTGAATTGAATTGAATGATTTGCAAGCCTGCATACGTTCGATTTAATCGTAGGATGCGAAATTCTCGCGGGGATATTCAAGCTAATGGTCCGCTCCATGCTAGGAATGCGTACTCTACCATTACTCCGTTCCTTGTCTTGACTTAGAGACTCCAAAAGAGAAGGCTCCCGTCTAACATGGGCGATATGCATGCTCTGGTTGCTCGTCAACATCGGGGCGCAAATACTTGTTGCAGCGTTGAGTCCCTTCTGGCCAGTGGATCCATCAATACCGCAGGTGCTCCTCACGACAGGCGACGTCACCGTGGCTAACCTCACGCAATGGAAAGTTAATCCTTCGAATGCCTCGAACGCAACAACTATCTGCGGCAAATTCATTTGGCATTGAAACTCAAGATTACACTGTACTTCCTGTTGGCCCCCTTAACAATAGTAGCACTCAAGGATCCAGCCCTACTATTTTTCAAAGCAATAATTATTGGGAGTATCAATTTCTCAACAGCAATCCAAAGCATCTCCATTCTGATGTGCTCGTCTCAACTCGAACAGTTATCTGTTATGCCAACGTGGATTACCGATAGTGGCAGATACTATGTGAATGCATCTGTAAGTAACAACTACATTTCCCTACGGAGATACCGCTAAATTTTGTCGTCATCTCTGCTGTATCGATATTCCTTCTCGATGGTCTAATATCATACACAGAAGGATGGCATGCACTAGTTTCCGTATGAAATACCAGTCTGGGTTGAGGGGCCGATAAGCTACATTGCCGACCACAGGAACTTCTTTGGTGACCGATGCACTAGTCTGACAGTCTCCCAAACGCTCGGAGATATAATTGTTACTCCCAGTCTGTTTCAATGCAACAGCACGCTCGATCTCATTGTCGGCGGCGGCGAGGATCTGCGCCGGGGCAATTGCCTGGACAGGCTACGCCATGAACCAGCATAATACGGTTCAGACAACACCATACTTAGTCGGATCACCTTGGAGTCCGTATTGCGTCGTCAACGTGGACGACATTCAGAACATCATACCACGTTTTTCAATTGGTTCTATTGCTGCTTTGGACGACCATAGGCTAAATTACACCATTCCGAATCAGAAAACAAAGCCGACCCAAGGGCAGATGCTCAGCGTAGACTGGGGCTACGCTCTGACAATTCTCGGCAGTATCTGCGCTATACAGCTCACTGCACTTCTCTGTCTTCTCGCCTTCGCTAACAAAGCCATCATTCAAGATGAAAGGTTTTTTCTCGTTAGCAATGCTATTGATGCCAGTTGTTCAGAGAGTTGGGCCGAACGGTATGAATTTAATTGGAGATGAGATTAAGCACCATAGCACTCTAGAAGGACAGAGAATCAAATATGGCTACCGAGAGGGTGGTGTTAAGCATGTTGATATCCTCTTTGAGGGGAGGGATCCGCTGAGAAACAACGTTTCAGAGTGGGATTTACGCCAGGCCACACTCAGAAATATATCACGTTAAGCTACGCACATTGCTTCTATCAGGTTAAGGACCATGCATCGGGCCTGATGGCCCTCATTTGAAGGTCCTTAGAAGCATAGTTAAAGTATGTTTTGTGTGGCAGCCACTAACTTATTCACCCTTCCCTCTCAGTTTACTCAAATACATAAGTGGACCCCTCGCGATCAACAGCTGCCAGCACATTCTCAAACACCATAAAACATCAACGGCCGGACAACGCACCAACTCTTCGGAAGGTAAAGTTATTAGTGAGAACACGTTCGCCAAATCGCCACACACACATAGCAGAATTCCCGTCTGCATTGACACGTCATATGGTTGCAACTGGAAAATTTCGTTAGCGGCCTAATATCATTTAGCCCGTTAGGAGATACTCTACCCGTCAATCCTTTCCACCAAATTTCTGCATCCTGGACATCGCCTCCAGCCTCGGGCTGCACCAAGATATAACGCCTGTTGTGTCGCTTCGTCTTCTGGACAATCTCTTTCTGGGTGATGTGGAGCGTTGCAATGCCTGCACGTATTGTATCCGCATGCCAGGCACAGGGCAACATCAGGTCCTCGATATTGTGTTGGTGGGACAAAGGAGCCACAGTTACGGTTTGAGCAGTAAGTCCGGTTTGGTGTGGCGAGCTCTAGCAGGAGTAGGTCGTACCTCACAATGAAATCGAGTTGGAGGAGATTAGCGGGCAGAAGAGATATTGGAACTTCCTGCCCACAACATTGAAAGGGTCTTCTGCTATCCAAAGCATTCTGGAATGCATCTAATACCCGTTAGATAATACCAACGGCTTCCTAGGATTTTCAGTGGTTGGCTTACCGGACAGGTCTTCTGGGCAATACCAATGTGGACAGGGTACTTTGATCATGAAATCCATATCATGGCGATCCATACAGACCGCGCATTCCCTTTCTCGCTCTCTCCGTATTCGCTCTGCCTCCACTGCCTCTAATCTAAGCCTTTCCGCCTCCGCCGCTTCTGCCGCTAATCGTTGACGTTCTGCCTCTTGTCGTCGGCGTTCTGCTTCTTGTCGTCGGCGTTCTGCTTCCTCTGCTTCTAGTCTAAGTCTCTCCGCTTCTGCCGCTTCCGCCTCTAATCGTCGGCGCTCTGCCTCCGCTGCTTCTAATCTCCGTCTCTCAGCTTCCGCTGCTTCTGCCGCTAGTCGCTGACGTTCAGTTTCCTCCGCTTCTAATCTAATCCTTTCAGCTTCCACTCGCCGCCGTTCTACTTCAGCTATCCGTTCCTCCAGCTGCCGCCGTTCTTCCTCATAGGCCTCTCTCCGCAATCTATCAGCTTCGTCTCTTCGCTTTTGTCTTTCTTGCGCGAGCCTTACTCGCTCGGTTTCTTCGCGCAACAGCTCTAACCTCTTTCTCTCTGCAGACTCCGCAAGTCGTGCTTGATGGACTGCTTGTTGCAGCTCTTGAAGTCTTTGACGTTCTTGACGTTGCTGATCCTCGACCTGCTGTCGAGCTTGCCGCGAAATCCTTCGTACTTCCTCATGTTGGAGCCTTAATGTGGTTACTTCCTGTGTGGCACTATTCAACCATGCTTCTTGAGCCTGTTGAGCAGCAAGAAGCCGATCTTGAAAGGTACCCGAGCGAATCGACTGGGGGGCTGTTCTGGTAAGGTTGCATCCATGATTTTCTGGCGTCTGGGTGACCTGGACACTGGGCGTGCATACCTTCCGTGGCTTGATGCTAACTTTATGAGTTCCTCGAGCATTACTCGGTCGAATGGGTAAGACTGAGATTTTTGAACGCGACAAGGCTGGATTTTCGGACATTGATGTTTCCTCTATTAATGTCCAAGTATGTCCCAGGGCTGTCGTTGCACCATATTACTAGACTTCTAAAAATGACAACAAATACTAAGAACCAGTTTAAAGGATGAGAGCTAGGTAGAGGTAGAGCCATCGCAGGTGGGGGACATTTCTGACGCATTTCCACGCTAGGTCCAATTCGTCCAACCAGGCTGCAGATGGCGTTCTTTGGCCCCTACATACATGCATCTTTGGGCGAATGGAAGTTAATCAAGTGGCACGTTATCGTACGGCAGCTGACGTGGTGCGATTGGCAATAATAGGTGTTTTATTGTATTGACAAAGACTGAGGCATCAAATGCCAAGGCTAGCCTTGGGAACGTAGCCTTCACGGTGAATTGACTCCATCGAATTCACCATCTTCATCTGCGCGTGTTGTATGAGAAGGGCAAAGAAATCAAGTTATTGTAAGGACCTGTCGAGCTATGACTACATCCCCGCCTATCACGCTCTCGGTAGATGGACAACACGGATCTATAGCAGCACAGGCTGCTGGTCGCCGCTTGGCTGAAGAGTTTCATGACGATGAAATTTTTGAAGATGATATCCTTGTAAGTTATTATTATTTTATTTTATTACGATAGTACCATCTCTTAGATTCCTAGTGGGATTGAAAGACTTATCATTTCAGCACTCTAATATTTCATACCGTTTCGCTTGTCGAATTGATATTAAAGATTATAGTACCATTCATTAACAATACTTTTTTCCATCCCACTATAGCCTGAAATCCTAGACGGGAAAAGCGGGAAGCATGCTCGTACAGCAGTCGAAGGCTCCCGAGCAGGTTCATTTGCCGTGGAGCTTCTTGAATCCGCGGTAGTCCAAGGTGGAATTCGTGCGAACGTGCTTCAGTCCCAGTCACTGCAGCAGCCGCCATCAGCAGTTGAGGTGCCAGTTGGAAGAGATATCCTACTGACAGCGACTGGAGGTGACGGTGAAGCGGGAGATTTTGGTGGCAATGGGGAAAATGGATCAGATGGAGAGCATGGTACTGCCGCGACACGAACTACTGATGCAACAGTGAGTATACCGCTCATCATTCTTGCCATTTTTCTGATACAGACCTCATCCGCTAATAACACCCTTTAGCCTGGAGCAAATGGGGGCAACGGGGGGAAGTGAGTGTCATTGTAACTCTTTTATATGGCCTAATTTGGGGCCTCATGCTATGGGGCGGTCTTGTAAAGGGTAACTAACCAAGTATCACAGCGCCGGAAGAGGTACTGACGGAGCGAGTGGTGGTGACGGTGGTGATATTGAGATACGACTGCATGAAGATAACACCCATCTTCTCCTTGCCACGTCTTGCAACGTGAAAGGGGGAAAAGGTGGTCCCCCAGGTCGACATGGCTCACCCGGAAAGGGTGGTAAGGGGGGGAAGGGGGGCCCTGGTCATAGATGGTGAGTTCTGGAAGCAATTTCGGCAGAGCCGCATCTAATGGTCTTTAAGGAATGAAATGATCGGTTATAAGTACTACTGTACTCCTGGTAAACCACCCTAAGCCCAATACTGCTGCTTACCTCGGCCATATTATAGGCTGACGAGTTTAGCATGCATCGGTAGAAATGGAGTTTCGGGGTCGAACCAACTAGTCAGAGTTAAATCCACGATGATTTCGGGCACGTGAGTATTCTACATTGACCAGCACAACCTTGGCATCCACTGATCTAGGTGTTGAAAGAACAAACGTAATGACAGGTATTCGGGCACAAGCCGTAGCGGGCGGAAATCTCCCAGGGTTAATTGCAGAGGTCGCCGCTCGATATGGCGCTATGAGACATCAAAAAGTCGATCCAGGGGCATGTAAATGCCACGGTGGGGAGGGTAATTGCATTGGATGTGACCCAAAGCCCGTACACAAAGACTTCCAGAGAGTCGCAGCCCCAGACGGGGAAGCTGGTCTAGATGGGACTCCTGTCGTAACTACTTTACAAAAGGGAGACGATGGCCACAGCGGCTCTGTCACTATTGTAGTTTATAATGACAATGGCGGGGAGAACCTATATCGATCGGTTTATAACCTGGAACTTGTTGATTTCGATATCGAGGATGAGAACGGAGACGGAATCTTCGAGCCCGGAGAACACCTATTCATCAAAAGGATTAAAGTGAGAAATACTGGTTGGTCATCAATCCGAAACTATGCACATTATGCATTCCGCACTACTAATGTCATCGCAGGTGGCATGCCATCTCCAACGCGCCCAATTCCGGTCACAGCGGTTGAGTCGGATTGGTTCAAGCCGGTTCTAGGACATGAAGGAACAACTTCCCTTCCAGTATCAATCCCTGCTGGGCACTCCATGACAGTCGAAGGTTCTATTAAGGTATTCATAAGGCCTAACGAGGTGAACCCGCTGCCTGGCGTACAATTCTTTCGTCAGGAAGATATAGTCATTAACGCAGAGATGCCCTGGCTAAAGCGTCCATTGCCGCATTTCGAGTACACGAAAACCGTGGACCTGCAATATCCATGTGAGCTCCGAAACTTCAGCAATCTTGCCACTCTTGCCCAGGGGACTACAGGGAAAATCACTTGTGAGGTGAGAGAAATTTCTGCGCGTTTATCAGAACAGTGCACGAAAGCATTCAAAAGTATTTCGGGCGATTTGGAGCCTTTTGATGCTTAAAACGGTCCTCTTTATGACAGAGATACTCTAGTAATGGCTGGTACTTTCAGTAATCTTTCTCTTTTCTTTTTTTCTAGTAATACTGAGCTAATCTTGCTTTACTCGATGTTAAGTTAACAATGTCTAGGTGTACAACAAAGGACACATCCCAATCGGTTCCGCAGCACGCATTCCTCGAACGGTAGAAGTGGAAATCTTGATACCAGCAGACTACGGGGCTTTACGTACATCGGAAGATCAGTGGTTGGATAAGGTGGCTCAAGACATAGCTGCGGTGCCTGCTACTAGCCCTTGTGGTGTCCAGCAAACCTTGCGGATAAACGACGATGCCCAAACTTACCAGCACGTGGTTATCCAGCTTGACCTTTACATTGCTAATCCAATACAAACATTTCCCGAAGACGACGACGAAGGAGCTGGAGAAATTCTGACTCTCATACACCGCGTTGAGATCGCCACCCAAATCTCAAATGAGTACCATTATAATCCTAAGTCGGACTTCCTGTTGATAACAAATTCGGTTACTTCAAGACAGCGCTCCCGCCTCATCGAGAAGTTCATTAGAGAAGACTTGAAAATGGAATTGGACACCTGGAATGTTGGCTTGTATGGCGGACTCCAGCCACGTCCTGGAGAAGGACAGCTAGTCAGTGAAACTGTGTTGGAATCCTATCATGGCAAAACAGTCCTCTTCCTCGGCAATAAATTCGATTTCTTCACGCATGGTAGCCATAATGTTGCAGAACTTTGCGACCCACACTGGCTAGCTGAAGCAATCTCGAATAGGACTAATTGCCTCTTCTTGGAGTCCTCCGACTTTAAATCATACGAAGAGCTACTCACGGCTGTCGCATTTGCCAATCATCACCAGATGTCGACGCTTGACGAAACCGTTCCTGAATCACAAAAATTTTCTGATGTCGACGAATTGGTTAGGTCGATTGCGCAGCAGAAGCAGTTTGGTCACCTTGGCTACACTCACTTTACCATCCCAGTCAAGAAAAGATGGCATCATTTCGGTAAGGCTAACCCCGAGTCTGAAGCTAGGAGGATATCCAAACTTCTACAGAAGCAACTGCCGCAAGAGCGTTGCTTGGTCAGCTTCAAAGCTGCAGAAAGGGAGTCATTAATGGCTCAGATTGACATGACCATGGAGAGACTACCTGAACTGGGAATCAGTGAAAGGAGAGGTTTCGAATCGGATTGTGGTAGTATTGTCATTTCAATTGGGGCAGCGCCTCATATATCTCTTGCTGCTATCGAGCCAGCGAACAGTACGTTCACTCATGCTCAGCAATCTCTATACAATGAAGCTTCTCAGGAAGGAACTGTAAACCATCAGCTGGATGCCTTCGAACGGTACATGATCGTTGCAAGCCTCCCCATATCGCGCCGCGTTGACCTTCTATGGTTCAGCGCCCACTCCCCTGCCGACCTCCCGACCTCCCCTGCAAATATCTGCTCCAGCGCCGCCCTCGAAGAAACCACTCTATCCCTTATCAGCACAATCAACACCGAAATCACCACCGTCCTCCGCCACGCATCCTGGACCGACTCCCTCATTCCCTCAAACCCCCAACCGGACGTCGTCAAAGGCCTTCTCGCAACCCACTTCCCCGCGCTGCACACGCTGCTCTACCACCCGCTGGCCTCCGACGCCGCCGTGCCGGTGACGGGTGCAATCCTCACGCTGCTCCGGTACGCGCTGGCATCGACGCGGCCGCAGAAGAAGCGACAAGCCGTACACTCAGCGCTCGCGCCCTCGGACCGGCGCGCAAACACGCAGGCGCTGCTGACGGCCGCCGTGTCCGCGCTGCTGGCCGGCAAGGGCTACGCGGCGGACGAGCTCGCCGACTTCTTCGCCGAGGCGCGCGCGCTGCACTCGCTCACCGACGCCAAGAAGCGCGATACCGCGAAGCTGATCACGCAGCGCGTTGCCGAGGCCACGAGGCGCTCTGAGTATGCGTTTGCGAAGGGCAGGAGGGAGGCCAGGGATGTGGTGGAGGGGACCACGTGCGTGAATCCTGAGGTCTGGGATCGGAGAGTGCAGTGGGCGGATCAGAGGTCTGGGAGGGTTAGGGCGTGGAGTGAGGGCGCGAGAGGTGTGCTGGGGCGGATGTTGGAATCGGGAGCCAGGACGGAGATGTAGATGGTGGGGTTTGAATTTGTCTGCTGTTGTGGGTGAGACCTTTGGTGTGGGAGTAACAGAGTCTGACCTAGGAAATTTCCTTTGTTTTGGGCTATATGGTTGTTTTACATAACTCTTATTCTATCTCTACACCCTCTGAATGTACGTCCTTATTCCAGATGCGGCCATATAAATCCGCGAAATATATCACACTGTCGAATTGTTTAGGGGCTAGAACCGCTCCGTTCGTCCCCCATTAACCCATGGCATCTGGGCTTAAAGGTCACGATAGAATCTTGAAGCACCTTCGAGTCCGTCATCTGGTTCCGAGAGTCATAAAAAAATGTGGGATTTGGGAGTACTGCACGTAGTCGAAGGATTTCTAAGATGGGTTAGTGCATGTTTTTATGGAGGGCAATATTTCACTCTTCATAGAAGCAATAAACCAGTTTTTCTGGCCAAATGAGGATCCGCGAAACATCTGCCGCGTAGAGTTAGTATATAAATTAGTCACGGACACCGCCGATTGAAGTTCTACTGGGGCCCCTTACCAATATACTATACCCGATTGATTAATATCAAGTCTCTCATCGCGATCTCGCCGCGTCGCTCGAATTTGACTTGTATACTGTAACTAGAGTCGTGTAAAACAACAAAAACAATGAGCCGCCTCTACAACGATGAGGACGACGACTTCCCCCCCCGGGGTAGCCTCGAGCCTCCTGCCGGCTCAAATTCGACGTCGCGAGTAGTAACGGACGGTTTGGAAGCGTGATACAAAGTGTTGACCGCTAATTGGCGCCAAAAAGACCGGTCCTATTGCCAGCGCTAATTAGGACAATAGCTTATCGGTATTTGTCTGCACGGACCGATTTTGGGACCGCATCAGACATGAATCAAGAACAAATGATAATAATAATTAGGACAATATAACTTATACAGTAAAAACTGGTTAGTACGATATCTGATTATAACGATATACTCTATATTACGATCTACACCCCTTAATTAAAATATTTTTGGTGTAATATTACGATATTCTGACTTTTGATGATATCGTTAAGTTCCCTCTACCAAAATCGGTATAGCCAGTATTTTATAGAGCAGATTTGGCCTTTCCTCACCGCTAGTTCAGCCATCAAATCC
>Ga0307515_10010579_pt1 | contig 17662 bp, 1 predicted proteins | sample 17_EM_MG_FD_194513 | JGI IMG/M metagenome (GOLD analysis project Ga0307515, IMG submission 194513) | Populus trichocarpa ectomycorrhiza microbial communities from riparian zone in the Pacific Northwest, United States - 17_EM | ecosystem: Host-associated > Plants > Roots > Unclassified | place...
ATAATATAATATACTATACTTAGCCCTTATGGGCCGCTTATACCGCATATACGCTTTACTAGAGCTTACTATCTACCTATACTTCTAATATTCTTAGGCCCTAAACTAATTACCCCCTAAAGCCTTAAATGTAAATTATATACTAAAGATCTATAAATTAGTTACGTTTTCTTATAAAATAGATTAGCTAGTATTTCTTTAGTAAGAATTAGACTTTATATTATCTTATTTATTCTATATAGGTATTATAGGCTTTCTCTAGTATTCTGTAATTCTTTACGGCTATTAGCCCGTATATAATTAGGTTTATATTATTAATAAAGCCTATCCCCTAGTTCTTATATAAAGTTAAGGGTAGCTTATACGCTTTTAGCCTAAGAAATAGATATACTATAAATGCTAGTTAGTCTGCTTTAACCCCCCCCCTAAAGTAAGTAGTTAAATTTGGTTTGTGCTATATAAGATAATAAGTTATAAGGGAGTATGCCGGGAGGATTACTAAAACGCCCCTAATATATACTAGTAATGCATAAGTCCGTAACACTAGAAGGAAGAAAGGATATTACTATAATTTAATAAGCTAAGCGGTGCCGCCTTAACCGTCTATAGGGGCTTAATTTAAGGTTACTTATTTGTAGGTATAAATGTACACTTAGGATCTAAGTGTAAGAGGTTACTGTATTATAAATTGTAGCGCTAATAGCGTCGGAATATAGATCGCCTTATTACCGCTCCTTAAACTATAGAATAATTTTACTAATATTAAGGCGCTAACTGGTGATACTCTTTTGGCTAGACGGGCTCTATATAAACTAGTAACTATACTATAAATAGTTAGGTTTCTTAAGACCACATCTTAGGGGACTTTGGGAAGGATTAAATAATATGGATTATTCATCTTTCCTATATATAGGTATACGATACGGTAATCCCTTAGGTTACCTATCCGTTAGTAGTAGTAGTATGCGTTAATAGCGATACTAAGAGAGTGGGGCTCTTAAGTAGGATATGCGGCTTTATACGCCCTGTTGCGTTATATTATAGGTAATAGGACGCTAAAGCGTATTAAAAGCCCCTAAAGGGCATCTAATAGTGCGGCTTGCAAAATTCCCTTACCTAAGATAGCGCTTTAAACTATTAGTTGGCACTAGGATCTCTAAGTAATAGGATATATATTGGACTTATAGCTCTTCTAGATCCTAGTAATTAGATACTTATATAAGCTAATAAGAATTAAGACTATATATACTACTATTAGCTAAGCAACCCTAAGATCCGCATTTTATATTTCCTATCTTTATTAACTATGTAATAGCTATTGATCCTTATTTCTAAAACGGTTATATAATGCCGCTATTAGGGCATCCGGCTGGCTTTAGTTGCTATATAGCGGCGTAATTATTTATAATAACTTTTAGTGGAGTATTTTAATATCCTAGGATGCCGGAATGCCTATAAGATTTATATATATATATATACGTCCTCTTAATCCGATCCTTTTTTGCTATTCTTATTACTATTATAGTTTTGCAATAATTAATTAACCTTTAATGCGTTTTTAAGCACTATACTAGGATAACCTAGAAATTTAAGCTGTAATGGAATTTAATAACTTAGGTGTATCCGCGAGTATAGAGCTAATAAATGTTTAAAAAGAGACTTTAAGCTAGGAGGTAGGAGCAGACTACTAAGAGACGGTTACTGTATAAATAATAAGCTAATTATTAATTAGGGTGCGAGAGCGTTAATTAGTAGAAGTAAAGTGCTGCTAATATTCTTTAATAAATTTGTTACTAAGGTTACCTAAGATGTAATAGTTAGAATGCAGGTTTAGCCTAAGGTACGTAAAAGGGCCATTTATTAAGAGCGTATCCTATTTAGAGGATTTTACTATTAATTGGCCTAGTTCCCTTGGCTCGTATATAGTTTATATAAGAAAGCCCCTAAGGCTACTTAATCTCTAGCTAATATAATCCTAAAGTATAGTGATATAAATAGCGGTATATAGGATGTAACTAGAGGGCTATAGTAGCTTTAGGAGAATATAGAGGATAAAGCTGCAAAGTTTGTAAGATATAAGGGTTATTCCTATTAGTCTCTAAAATCCGCTAAGGCTAAGGTAAAGAAAGATAACCCTTTGGGCAAGCTTAATCTATAGTAAAGTAGAAGTAGCCTTAATATTAATTGCTTAACTTAATTGGCTACTTTAGTGTCTAGGGATATGCTAGTCTATTAGGATAAACGCAGAGTTCTTAAAGATAGTAATAGATATAGTAAGATTAGGAAAGATACTACTATATTACTGGCACCGGATAAAGGTATATATAATAATAAGGTCGAAGTATACTACCTTAAATTAGGTAATAGTGTTAATGCTACTAAAGAGGATTTTATAAGAGTAGAATTGGTAATAAGTTGCCGATAGATTAGTAATATACCCGCGAAGAAAGGAATCCTAAAATCTAGAACTACCCTAGCGTTAAATGGAGATTAAAATTAATAACCAGAGCCTATGGAATTAGAGAGGCGTACTACCCTACCTTAAGCACCGCCGCTAAGTATAGTAGCCCTAGCTACACCGGCGCAATAAATGGAAAAAAATATATTTACCTTACCTTAGACGGAAAAAATCTATAGAGAGAAGATACCAATATTAGTTAAGAGTATTTCCTCGTTACCTAGCCCTATTATGGGCTCGCCTCCTATAGAGGTTACTATAGTAAGGGATATAGTCCTTAAGGCAGTCTGGATTATTTATGGATTTAGCTAGCATTAATAAGGGGTTCTAAAGGCAGTTTACTTAAAAATCCTATAAACGTTATAGGTAGATGGTAAGGAGCTTTTAAGCCTACTAAATTTAGGTAAGTGGTTAGATGGCTTTATATAGATGTGTATGCTAGAAGCGGGATTTTCTAAGATCTAAAGAGTTATAATATTTAATATACTAGAGTATATAGGAGCTTAGGAGTGGTATAATGGGTAGGTTAAACTAGCGTAAGTTATAATCCGCACTAAGAGGAATAAGCTAGTAGACTGTAGGGGCGTATTAATTTATATACTAGATAGAATGCAAGGTCGGCAGATAAGAACTAAGCAACCTGGGAAGTATGTTAGAGGCGTTAGGAGACTAACTATAGGAGAAGACTATAGCAGATCTAGTAACTTAATAGATATTAGTATTATAGAGAGGAATAGATAATTATAAAGGAAGCGGATTAATATGTAGCTTAGTAGAGGGTATAAGCTAAGTATAAAGCTTGTAAAAGAACTTGGCCTAGGGATACTCTTTAGCCTAAATATCTAGTAAGCGGCCTGCCCCCTAAATACCTATCAGCTACTAAGAAACTAATTTTAAGTAGGAAATATACTAAGAAAGATATAGAGCAACTTAATATCCTAATTAAAGATATTTAGGTAGACTTAAAGCGTATATAACTGCTCTAAATTCTAAGTTAATAGTTAGAGCTGTTAATAAACAAAGGAAAGCCTAACCTTTACTCCCTATTTACTTCGCTAACGGTAGAGAGTTTTATATTAGAAGAAGAGTGTAGGGAATTAATAGCTACTTTTGCGCTAGAGGCGGTAAGTTACTTATCTAAAGAGAGAAGCTTATAGACTAACGTAGATATTTCTGGTATAGGAGGCGATACTAAAGGGATCCTTAGATGCTGCTGTTAACCATTTAATAGAGAATGTTAGTACTAAAGTCCTAGGCAAGCGGAAGCTTAAAGAAGATAATAGTATCTCTATAGAAGACGGAATAGAGCTACTATATAATATATTTAATAGGCTTTGCTAAGGTAAATAGTTTAACAGATAGCTTTTAATGGCTAGTATAATAATGTTTAATAAACCGTCTTTTATAAGATACGGTTATAGTATCCCGCTAAACTAATTTAAGAAATTTAGTAGGAATGGTAAGATAAAACGCGTCGCTAGGCCTCTGGCGGGTTAGAGAAAGAAAGTTAAAGTATTTTATAGAGAAGCCTAGAAAAAGTATAGAGAGGAATCTTGTCTGGTATACTTTTGCCTATTAAACTGTAAAGGTAGCTATTTTATATTGCTTAAGATAAATGGGCAAGAGGAAAAGATTTATTACTATAATTTGATAGTAAATAGAGATGTTATTAATAGTATATTAGAATTAACTTAAGTTGGGAAGCTTATATAAGTAAGTTAGGGTTTAGCTAAATAATTAAAGATATAGCTAATATTATAGCAGGAGGAGTTTGGCTACTTAAAGTTTGAATATATTAAGGCGGTATGTACTAAAACCCTAGGTAATATTATTACTAATAGGCTAATCTTGGACTTTAGCAAGCAGCCTACCCCCTAATAGAAAAATAGGTCTAGCTACGGCCTAATAGTTATAAGAAACTCAGCGCTTTAGATAAACGGTTTTTTGGTTAGCGGTTAGCATAACGTATTAAATTCTAAATACTTAAGGATGGATATTATAGAGGCTTTTAAGACTTATATCTTAAAAAAGGCTTTATAGTAGACTAGACGTACTTAAAACTTAGGGCAGCTCTCTAATAAATTTAAGTAAAATAACCGGATAGGTTTGGCTATGGGATTTAATAGGCCTAGTATAGTCTCTATAAATAACTTAATAAAGGTTAATAGATATATAACTAGAGGTATAAAATAGTTAAGAGTTTAAAGAAAGGCCGTATAGATCTAGCCCCTAATTTAGGTAGAATAAAATAAAAGAAGGGTTACTAGGGAGGCTTTAAGAGGCGTAGACTTAGTATATTCTTTTAGTGCTTTATAATAAGTTTTAATATAAATTACTCTGCGTTTTAATATTATAGGTTGGAGTTAATTAAATAAAGTGTTGGCTGTAAAGTAAGCGAGCTTAGTAGTCTTGGTAGCTAATCTCTTTGCTAGTAATATGTGATTAAAGAGATCTAAGGGCCATTTCCTTGGCGCTTGCCTTATGATGGTGTAGTGGTTGTAATAGTTCTATCTTAGTGTGCTAATAAGTATCTTTATATATAATAGTCAGAAACCTAAGAAATCTATACGCTTATTATATGATCCTTATAATTCTTAACTACTGGAGAATCCAATACTCTAAGCCGCCTTCTAACTGTACCTCTTAGTCCTTAACTTAAGCTGCCTTTTTTTTTAATTATTAGTCTAACTTGTTTATAGTTATGCATAATTACTTCTATAAGATTAGTACTATACTTTCTAATTATAGGTGCTATAGAACAGTGAGAGCCCTATTTCTCTATGCGCCTTCTTTTATATAACTAAAGCTTTTTAATCGCCACTTTACGGCTAGCGTCGTCTATAATGCTAAGTACTTCCATCTATTTAGATTCTTTTATTAAAGAGAGAGTAGATGCTTGCTTCTTTATTGCCACTAGTTAAACAATTCTTAGACAATCTATAATGTCTATGCTCTTAAGGACGGCTTTAAGGACCTTTTTTGGCGTAACTAATAGTGTATATATATTAGTAGGTTTGTCCGCCAAATACCTATAGAAGGCATAGAGGGAGGGTATACTTATACTACTAAGAAGGGATCTTTGACCCTCTTTATCTAGGTTGCTAAATGCCGTTAATAGAGGTTCTGTGGATATATTAAAGACCTTACTTAGTATATATATTTATTAGAGCGAGATAGAAGGTATATTATATAGGAGGAAGCTATAGAGAGTATTTAGGACCGTTTTAAGGAACCCTTAAATTTAGAAGCGTGCCTATCTAGGCCCGCAAGCGGGCCTTTTTTCCCTTAATATCTTTATAGGAGAATTAAAGGGCCGTTATAAAGGCTTAGTTAAAAGAATAGAATCTATTAGTAGCTAGTGAACTAGAATTTCAAGACTAAAAGAAGGTTAAGAAAAGGATATGTCTATATATATAGCGCTAAGGCTCTAGCGAGCCCCTAACTGGGGTTTATAATAGTGCTATAATAGACGTCTTATTAAAAATATTGCTACTTATTGTTTTAATATTAATCTTAGTGCATGTCCTCGCATTGTTATATAGGGGGTCTCTATTATCTTATTAGAAATTCTAGTTAATAAAATCTAGAATAACAATGCCCCTAATACCTTAATTAGCCTAAGTATTAATATAATTTTCTATTAAACTGCTCTACGATTTACTGTGCTTAGCTACTTCTCTATTATACTACGTCTTAATTCTATCTAGCTTCCTTAGGTTCTATATTAGAGTTAGCGCCGATAGAGCTATATACGAACCAATTATTCTAATTATAAATTTAGCCGTTACGGACTAGTGTCCGCTTTACGCAGTATAGACACTAATAAGCGTTATAAATAAGTTAGTAAACGAATTAAGCAGACTGGGCCTTTATCTAATAAGTTAACACATATTCTCTATATAGCTATAAATAACTTATAAGTATATCCGAGCAATTAGCTATATATAATTCTTTTACTACTTCCGCTATAACCAATATATGCTAACTGTTCCAACGATATAGTAAACGCCTGCTATAGGTAGAAGCGGCGTATTCTTAACAGTATATTAGACGAATTTCCCTCTTTTACTATTATTAAGACTATTAGAATTTTAAAGAGAGGTAAATATACTAGGGAACATAACATATCCTACAAGGATAAGCTAGGAAAAAATTGTAGTAAGGGCATTATACTAAGTAGAAGCTTTATTTGCCTAGACAGATATTACTATATAGGGTGTTTGTATGGTAGGTGCTTTATAAGGTATATATTTCTTATCTTAATTTAAGGCTTTAGGGTTTTTAGGAATAGATTAAGGTTAGTTATATTAGGCGGCAAAGGGAACGCTAACTAGCACGCTTATTATAGATATTATATAGTAGTAGAGCTAGTTTAACTTAATAAGTAGTACTTAGTGCTATAGAGGGCCTTTTTATAATTGTAATTTATAAGGGGCCTAATTCCGGTCCCTTTGTATCTATAAATAAACTTCGGCTATATCCGGATTAAGATAACTAAAGGAAACAAGTTTATTTATAGTAGAGGGTACCTATTTTAGGGCACCTTATAAGAGTCTTAGGTAATAGTGGGTTAACGAGCTATATATATTCTTAGTAGTGGCTTAGCAAATATTAGGTATACTATATTCCCGCCTTATTAAATTTAACACTTAGCCTTTTAGTGGTAAACTAATTTCTAAAGCAACTAGTGATGTTAATGGTTAGGTTATGTTTTAAAAATAAAGCTAACGTCTGTCCCTATGTTGAGAGACGTACCCCGTCTTAAGATAAATCTACGGTTTAGACATCTTAAGTCTCTCCCTTGCGAGTTTGCGAAGTTATTGTTAATATATTACTATTCTTTAGCTATTTCTCCCCTAGGAAACTAGTCTGCAATAAGAATTACCACGGTCTTAGTTATAGAGCGCATTACTAGGAAAAGGCTACTATATAAAATAATAGCGTGACTATTAAAGATATTTTGTATGGTGTAGGTAGAGGTTACTAGCTAAATTATACCTAATTAAATAAGATACTTATATAATTAATAAGCCGAGTAAATATCGCCTATAGACGCTAGTTAACGTCGCCTAAAAATCCTTTACTAAGTATATAAGTTAACTCCTATTCTAGTAGAATAATAAAGGGAATTAAAGCGCGATGCAGAAGAAGCTGCAGATTAATTTCGTTAAAAAAGGTAACTGCTCTATATATAAAATAAGTTGCGTCGCTTAATAAAGTTTGGAAAAGTCTCTTAGACTATAGAATTAACTTTTTAATAAAAAAGGTTAGTGATATCCGCTAATTAATTCTACGGTCTGAGCTTACTAAGGTAAGCGAAATAACACAAATATTAAGACGCTGTTAGAGTTTCTGTTACTTTAAACTTAAAGTACCTATAGTTTATCTCGTTATAGTATACATTTTAGGACCTAGGGACGGATATTAAAATTAATCTAAAATATAATTTTAAGGCTTAAACCGGTTATAGTACTGGTTAAACTAGATTTAACTAGATAACACGTCTTAAAAGTGTTTATTTACGTTTTTTAGCGTATTTTTTTAGCCTTGGCAGAAGCTAGCCTTATTTAGGTTGTAGCGCTTATCCTTTTAAGGTAAGGCTATGGCAGAGGCTTATATAGAGGCTTATGTTTATATTATAGCCAAAGCTATCTAGTTTTATTAAATAACTGGTTTATTAAAATGCCTAATAACTAATTTAAATTGAGTTAATTAAACCGATAAACTGGTTACTTTTAAGATTTTAGTTAAACCGAACTAATCTAATCTAAAGAGTTTTAACTATTAACATTACTGGCATAAACCTTGTCCGTCCTTATAATGAAAACCTCCCCTCTAATAAAGAAAGGTCTATTAGACCCTTATCTTCTACTAAAATATAATATTTTAAAGGGCAAAAAGTCTATATATATTCTAAACCGGTTATAGCTACTACTAAGAGTAAATTATAAGTTATCCTAATATAAGGGAAAGGTTAATAGTGTCCCTCTCTAATTCCGGAATTAAAAGTATAGTATTTATCCTATTAGTAATAATGTCCTTAAAATATATTTAAGGGCTTAGTGTATATTTATTTATATTATATATCTTTATCCTTCCCCTCTTTTTTATATATTTTACTACTACTTGCCTTACCTCTAATAGCTTAGAGGGATTAACTAGGAGGCTATATACTAAACTCTAAGTACTATGTTTTATAATCTTAAAGTTTATTTAAATTTTCTGGGTCTTTATCCTCCAGTTAAAAGTAGAAGTTAAGTTAGCGGTATCTATTACTGCGGAATCTATATTATCCCGCGCAATATAGGTGTTTTTACTAACTTTTATTTAGTCTTGCTGTATTTAATGGTTATTTTAGGGTGTAGTCTTTAATACCTAATCTTCTTCTACTAGTTCTTAGCCTACTAGTTTTATAAGTTTGTCTAGGTTAATCTAGGTAATTTATTTTTAGTCCTGCTCCGCTGTTAATAAAGGCTTTTATCCTTTTACTAGTCTCTCTTACTCTTTCTTTATAGTCTTTTCTTCTTTCCTTACTTATATCTCCTATATCTGTCTTTCTTGCTTAAATATAAGCCTCTCTTATTTAGCCTGCCGCTGCCTCTCCTCTTTAAGCCTCTTCTACTTTATCCTTTCTTGTTTTAGCCTCTCCTACTTTATTCTCTCCTATTCTAGCTTTTCTTGCTTAAGTCTTTCCTGCTTAAGCCTTTTCTGCTTAAGCCTCTTCTACTTAAGCCTCTTTTGCTTAAGCCTCTTTTACTTTATCCTCTTCTATTTCAGCCTCTCCTGCTTTATCCTCTCCTGCTTAAGCCTCTCCTGCTTAAGCCTCTCCTGCTTAAGCCTCTCCTGCTTAAGCCTTTCCTACTTAAGCCTCTCCTACTTAAGCCTCTCCTGCTTAAGCCTCTCCTACTTAAGCCTTTCCTACTTAAGCCTCTCCTGCTTAAGCCTCTTTTACTTAAGCCTCTTCTATTCTAACCTCTCCTACTTAAGTCTTTTCTACTTAAGCCTTTTCTACTTAAGCCTTTCCTGTTCTAACCTCTTTTGCTTAAGTCTCTCCTGCTTAAGCCTCTCCTGTTTAAGCCTCTCCTGCTTAAGCCTCTCTTATTTAAGCCTTTCCTACTCTATCCTCTCTTATTTAAGCCTCTCCTGCTCTATTCTCTCTTATTTAAGCCTTTTATATTTAAGCCTCTCCTAGTTAAGCGTCTCTTGTTTAGCCTACTGCTGCCTCTTCTACTTAAGCCTCTCCCGCTTAAGCCTCTCTCGCTTAAGCCTCTCTCGCTTAAGCCTCTCTCGCTTAAGTATTACCTATTTGGGGATCTGTGCTTACCTATAAGTTATGCTACCGTTAATATTAATGCGGTTTAGCTTTCTAAAAAAGGTGAGGTATACGGATCTTTAGATAAAGAATGACGTTATCTTATTGGCTTGTACCCTATTAGTGTATAGCTTATCTAGAAATAGTAAAAGCTTATCTTATTTGTGATTATAAGTTTTTAGAATCCCGCATCTCTTTAGTGACCTATTAGAATAATTAGCATTAACTATAGCTCTCGTTTCCTCCTCTATTATCTTTTAGTCGGTAAAAAAGAAATCTACTATTTGCTCTATAAAGCCCTTAAAGGTAATAGGATTATATTGCTAGCGGCCTAGTTTTTTGGCTTCTCGTAGAGCTATATAGGCGATCTCCCTGTTAGTAAACTGCTAAATTAAACTATGGATTTAGTCAGACTTAAAGCCTAATTAGTAGGTAAGAGCGGCAAACTTATATAGGGTAGTCTCGCTTAGACTATTAGTTAGCTTTGCTAATAAATTATCCTTTGCCTTTTTACGCTGCGCTAGGATCTTAAGGAAATCGCGTATAGCACCTATTTATATCTATCGGCATCTAAGGTCTACTTAATTTATAAGACTTCTCGGCCTAAATATGAACCTAGATTTGGACTCTTAGATCACATATTAATTGGTCCGCTGGTTTATATTAGAGAATATTTACTATAAAGTATAGGATAAGGAGTCCTCACCTAATAGCGGTATTAGTTGTTTTACGTAGTTAGCCGGGCCTTATAGGTAATTAAGATCCTTAAAAAAACTAAAGAAAGAAGGGATTAAGCGGTTAGTAGAGATAGAAAGCACTTTACTCTATATAACTTTATAATCTTACTTATTAAAATTACTGAAGATCTGGCCGCGCCGTAACTAGCTATATAAAGCTTTAGTATCCGCGCTGTACGCTTTAGGAGTAGTAAGCTCTAATATTATTACGGTAGGTCTATCTACCTTTTATATTGCCTGTTTTTTACTATTAAAGATCTTAGACTAGATATACCTAATGTAATTAAGATAACAGAGAATTGGCTATTTAAATGTTGTTAGCAACTTATAGCGCCTAGATATAAATCCTTACCTTATCGCATCCTATATTAAGCTATGTGTGTATAGTGCCTAGTCTTATACCTCCTTTAAGCCTAGGAATATCTAGTTGCAAGTTAAATGCCGCTCTATATTCTGGGCGATTTAATATACGCTTTAGATTCTGCTTTTTCCGGTTAGATATAGCGGCTAAATAAGCCCACTATTATTCCTTAAAGTATACATTCCCTAACAGTTGGTACTAGCGAATTTTACGGTAGATTTTACTATCGTTAGGCTTCTTCTTACAAGAGTACTCTTTAATTATAGTTGTCTTTAGTTTATAGTTAATGTCTAGATATAATTGGAGTTAGAGCCTACTGCGTATGCGAAACGGGAATTTCCTACCTATAAGATATAGATCTATAATCCAGCGCTTATCTCCTAAAGGAAGGAACTCTGTAGCTGCTTAAACCCAGTATAGGCTATAGAGACATTCCAAACGGAAATTAAGAGGAAAGTTTAGCTTTATATAATTATTACGTAGATAACCTATTAGCGCCTTAGCGGAAGTTTCCGAAAGTTAAATGGTAGTGTTAAGCTGCTCCTAATTAATAATGGCAGGAAGATGATTTTAAATATCTAGGTAATCGCAACTATTCTTCTAGAAGAAATTCTTAAGTCTTGCTATATTTGCCTTGTCCTTTTTGTATATAAAATGTAGCACTTTAAAATTAACACTAGCAGTACCTTTATACTTAATCCTCCTCTTTACTACAAATCTTTGTTCGCGCTTAAGGAATTGTGCGTTTTATATATTTATATAGCCTATTTAATAATATTTACTACAGGAGAATAGGTTATTTATTATAACTAGTATAAGTTTTTAGCTGCGCTTTAAATATTATCCTTAGAACCCAATTTTGGGACCCTTTATTTTTAGCTAACTATGGTTAAGAGATCCTGGTTACGTTTAGAGAACAGCTATATTTAGAGAATAGTTACGTTTAGAGAATTATCGGATGCCCAATTGGCCTAAAATAATTAGTCCTCTTAGTAGCGCTAAATAGGAGAACCACGCTGGAGAATAGCTATGTCTGGAGATCGGATGTCTAATTGGCCTAAAATGACTAGTCCTCTTAGCAGCGCTAAATAGGACACTATGTCTGGAGAACGGCTATATCTAGAGATTGGATATCTAATTGGCCCAAAATGACTAGTCCTTTTGGCGGCGCCAAATAGGACACTATATCTAGAGAATAGCTATGTCTGGAGATTGGATGTCTAATTGGCCTAAAATAACCGGTCCTCTTAGCAGCGCTAAATAGGACACTATGTCTAGAGAATAGCTACGTCTAAAGATTGGATATCTAATTGGCCCAAAATGACCAGTCCTTTTAGCAGCGCTAAATAGGACACTATGTTTGGAGAATAGCTATGTCTAGAGATCGGATGTCTAATTGGCCCAAAATAACTAGTCCTCTTAATACTACGTCTAGAGAACAGCTACGTCTAGAGGTCGGATATTTAATTGGCCTAAAATAACTGGTCTTCTTAACACCACGTCTGGAGAACAGCTACGTCTGGAGAATTATCGGATGCCTAATTAGCCTAAAATAACCGGTCCTCTTGGCAGCGCTAAATAGGAAACCACGTCTATATTATTAGATGCCTAATTAGCCTAAAATAATCGGTCCTCTTAGTAGCGCTAAATAGGAGAACCATATCTAGAGAATAGTTACGTCTAAAGAGTAAGAACGCTACGTCTGATAGCTATATCTAGAATAGCTACGTCTAGAGTAGTTATATCTGGCAACTAGTCTAATAAACGGTTATATTTGGAGAATAATGGTTTGCGGAAGGTTATAACTAGTCTAAGTCTTACCTATTTTACCTTCTTTCTACCGCGCCTAATATATCTTATTACTATAGATTTAAACGCGGTACTTTTGTTAATATAGCCTTAAGAAGAAGTTTGTAAAGCGCCTCTAAACGTAAATATAATATAAAATCTATAATCTAATATAATTAAGATAGTAGAGGTTTTATATAGAATATAATTAGTAATTTAAAACGCCTATAGATAAAACCTTTACCTTATAGCATCTAGAGCTACTTTAGCACTCTCTTTTGTAGTTAAGCTCTATTAAGAAGTAAGTATAAGGATACTTTATATGCGAGATATAAGGGCGTTACTTACGAGATATAATTTATAGTTTAGCGCCAAACTTTTGGAAGAAGGACTTCTGCGGCTGTTAGGATTTAGTGTCTTCCGTTCTAAATAGAAATCGGCCAGAAAATTTAGCTTTAGGTAGCTATTATGTAGATCTAACAGCTGCCTCTTAGTAGATTAATAGGAATAATTAATGGCAATTATTCTCCTTCTAAACTTCTTAAGTCTCTTAATATTGTCATTACTAGCTCCCTTAAATGGAAAGTGTAGCAACTTAATCTTAATGCTAGCCGCGCCTCTTTAACTAATGCTCCTCTCCGTTATAAGTCTTCGCTCCTATTAGAGGAATTATACTATTGTATCTTAAGATAACTCTTTAGGAGGAATGTATAACCTACCTAAGAGAATAGGCCACTTATGGCCTCTTATCCGTAGTACTTACTATTCTAAATCTATTACCTACTATAAGTTCCTTCTATGCTTTAAATAGAAACCTAGGGGTTTAATTCCGGACCCCTATTATATTTATCGCTTTTTTCCTTTAGTAAATTATAAGAGGTATAAATCCGTCCTTTATATCTATTTTCTAGCTAATAATATTATTGGAAAATAGACTTTCCTATTATTATATACCGCTTAGAATAATTTTTATACCCGAAAAACGCTATATATAGATTAATTTGGAAGCACTAGGAGGACTTAAAACATATTCCTAGATTAGCTTCCTTAATTAACTTATAGAAGGTAACACCCCTTATAATTATAATACTTTGGCTAGGAAAAGACTCTACTCCCTAGATAGGGATAATGTAGATCCTAAGACTGGCCTATAGCGTTTTAGACTCCCTAAAGCTATTAAATCTGGGGTTAAGGTATATAAATACGTGAGAATAAAATATAGATCTCTATAGAGGATCTATAAGAAGACCTATTAGCTATGACTTGGTATTAAAGATTAGGTTATAATGGCTGAGAGGAGAGATTACCCGTCTAATATTATCACAGTAAGAAGTAAGTGGAAAGATCCCCTATTAAATCTCGTTATAATGCGGAGTTTTTTAAGACCTAATGTTAAAGAAAAGCTTTATAAGTTCTAATAGATATAATACGCCAACTTCGTCTCTGCTCTTAAGGTTTTTAGATTTAAAAAAACTTCCTATATTATTTTTAAGTTTATAGCCTACTTTTTATACTACGTTGCTGGCAATCCTCTCCTTAATGAAATTTACTTAGCTGTAATACTTAGACAGGTAAAAACCTAATAGCGTAATAACTATTAAGTAGGGCATTAACTATAGCAGATACTTAATAGGCTTGCGTACCTCGCAATAAAAGGATTAGAGAATAGTTTGCTAAGTTATTTAAATATACTTATTTATCTATATAGAGATATAAAAATTGGTTAGTAATTGCTTAGTTTTAAAACCGCCTTTACTAATAAAATATTACAGCGTATTAAGAATATTGCTATACCCACCTATTATAAAATGCTAAACCTTAAGGTATTAGAGTGCTAAGTAATATTATTATAGAACTAATATAGGGATACGTTAAAGAGGAGCGAGCTATTGGCGTAAATAACCTGCGTTATTAGCCGCCTAACTCTAACGCCGCTGGATTCCTCTCTAAGACAACCTTTATTACTTTAGTTATTAAGTTAATAGAGGTATATTAGAGCTTTATTTCCCGTGCTATTATTTACTAATATTTTTTAGTATCTGTTATTATAACTTCTTTAGCAAAAAGAAGTGCTTACGGGATTAGTATCTTTTGCTACTATTAAGGCGCGCATAGGTTATAAGTATCTACTAGAATAGGTAGCTCTTTTTAAACGTTTTCCATCTCGTAAGTATACTTAGAAATTTTGCTAAATTACCTATGTTAATAGCTAATAAAGTAGTAATATTTTCACTTAATTCTAGCTAGTGACTAGGATTCTGTTACTAGGTCTATTATTAGGTTTTTGGTTCTAGACCTAGTTCTAGACCTCTTATTAGGTTTCTAGTTTTAGGCCTCTTACTAGGTTTCCAATTCTAGTCCCTTTCTATTTTTACCTTTAACGGATTTTTAGGCATCCCTTAAATTAACGAGTTTTCTACTAATTTTTACTATACTTTACTAATTCCTTTTTCTTCCGCCCTTAAATAATAGTCTAATTATTATGGAAATTATCTAAGTGTATACTATAGCTATAGGTGGCATTTTTACTTTTCTTATCCTTGTTTACTTCCGTCCCTATATATAGTTACTTTTAAAAACCACTTCTCTTCTAGCATCTTAATATCTTACCTATCCGCAGCTAACCCGCTACTATTGATATTTAGGTCTATAGAGTTAGGCTAATATCCTTTTATAGTTATTTTATATTATAGTAAATACGTTTTATATCGGCTTTAAAGTTTAGAATATCTAGATGGCCGGTTTACGAGCTATAAATCTCTTATTAATTAATATAATCCTACTTTTCGCTAGTCCTTATCTTAACTTTTTTATAGATATATTTAGGGTTTCTCTAAATATATACCGATGAGTTTATCGCTTAGTTAGGATAATATTATTTATCCTTCTACTTTTTTACGTTTTTACGGTAATGGCTAGCCGAAACTCTTTTCCTTTATATATAGCAGAGAATATATAGGGAGTTATTATAAGCCTTACCCCCTTTTTTTCCTTTTTATAGGACTAATGCCTTACTAACCGTATCTAATACTATATAGAGGGGATCGTTACTATACTTTCTTCTCCTACTTTCTTATTCTTTTCTCTATAGGCTATTATATAAAATATTTATCCGCGTGTACTAAGTATTAGCAATCCTTTCTACCTATTTTATTTGGCGGCACTTAATATTAAAGCCGCTCCCTCCTTGGCTATATATCTATATCTTTGCGATAATATTTCTTTTAACCCTTCTCCTGTAGTCCGGATTCCTTATTTATTAAAATAGGGCTATAGGCTCTGGCTGTTCTTAAGCTTATATTAGTTATATTAATAATATTATTAAAATATGTCTAAGTTTATCTTAATTATTAAGAATTAAAGCAGGGTAGTATATAGGTCTGTGGATTCCAGTAATAAGTTTTTAGTCCTTTCTGTAAACTTATCCTTTTACTATAATGTCCTAGTTAGAAGGGAAATAGAATTCTTTAGATCTGTTTATAGAACCTTATAGAGGCTTAACCTAGAGATTACTATATTATAGTAAGACCTATTACGGCGGACCGCCCTATCTAGCTCTGTTTAGCGGGCTATATGGGATTAGCGCACTAGTAGGCGATTATAAGACTGTTCTTATAATAGTAAGCGGTTTCGGCATAGCCGCGTAGTTGCCTTACCTTACTTAGCTAATATATAGGTATAATGCTTACAAGACTCGCACCTAGCGAGTCTATTTAGTATAGTAATTAGAGACTATTAGTAAGCCTTAAATTGTAGTTTATAAATTCAAATCTTATAATATATAGACATTAGAATCGCAGTGCAGTCTTTACTTAATAATGCTCTAACTAATAATACCTTAGATAATAGTTATGTTAGTAGCTTAAATAATAATATTATTATAGCTTACGCTAACTTAAAATAGATCCTCGGTATCTTAATCTATATTAGATTAGGGGGGAAGGGTAGAGTACTATTTAGCAAACGTGCTATAGTATATAAAGGCTCTATAAACCTAGAGATAATTCTCTAAGAAGAGAGGGTAGGAAAATATATTAAAAGGGTATAAGATAAGGCAGAGAAGTAAGGAAAAATGCTAGTTATAGGTAAGATTTCCTACCTTATACCACTCTTAAGCTGCTAACTGTTTATAGTATTAGGAAGTAATAAGCTATAAGATTATCTATAGGACCTTATACGTGGCTACTTAAATAATAAAGTAAGGCTCCTTAAACTAAGATATTAGCTAGTGTAATTATAAGAGCCGCTTATAAGAGGGTACGTCTAATTAGTGTTTAGAGTTAATATTAGATCTCGCTTTCTTTCTTCTTATTATAGGTACCGTTAAGAGGTTAAAATTTCCTTATTAGCAATTTATCTGTAATTATAAAGTAGTGGTTACTGCTTTTATACCTAAGACTAAAGTAACCTAACCTAGTAGATTGTTATAAAGTAAGAGAAATGTAAAAGTAGTATATTGGTGTTTAGAATAAGTAAAATAGACTAGTTTTTAATATCTATATCTTAGCTATTAAAAATTAACCTTTTACCTACTAATACTACACCTCTAATCCTCTTGTCTTCCGTCTCCTCTATATTTACCCTATTTAGATTTATATTACTATTACTATTATAATATAAATCGCTAATTATTTCCTGTCGCCTAGTTCCTTATCGCGCACCCCTATCTTACTACTTACCTTAGTTGCGTGCTTTGCCCTCTTCTTACTACGCTGCCTGCCCTTACCATTTCACTTTTAATCCCGTACGTTACTTACCCTTATTTTTAACTTATACTTTAACGGCAGCGTATATAATAGATCCTTTTGCTAATATATATACGGTATTACTAGTACTATATATAACTAACATAATAAGCGCTAATCCTCCCGCCCCTTCCTACTTAGGTAGAGCATTACGCTCTAATACTTATACTTAGTAGATAGCCGCTATAATAATATCTAAGTATTATAAAGAATAAGTTTATCCACTTATATAATAATTTGGGATATAATATTAAATTTATA
>Ga0307515_10010580_pt1 | contig 17661 bp, 7 predicted proteins | sample 17_EM_MG_FD_194513 | JGI IMG/M metagenome (GOLD analysis project Ga0307515, IMG submission 194513) | Populus trichocarpa ectomycorrhiza microbial communities from riparian zone in the Pacific Northwest, United States - 17_EM | ecosystem: Host-associated > Plants > Roots > Unclassified | place...
TAGAGTGGTGATATATTAACTTTTACAGATGGAATCACCAACGAACTCCTTCTATCGGTGATTTCATCGGTCATTCTGACGGTGAATTGGTCACGTCATTGTACGGAGATCCGGGTTTGAATTCCTCTTTAATTTCATATGTAAAATCGCCTGCAAAAACTTCCACGTTATTGAACTGCTTTTTTTTTTTAAACAGTTCTATATATTCCGTCTATAATTCAGTCGGTGTCGGTATATACCGACAGCATTAGTCCGTCAGTATATACCGATTGAATTACCGATGGATTAGTAGCTATCGGTAATTATCACCGTAATTTACCGACAGAATTATTCCGTCGGTAATTCCGTTGGTTTTAGATGAATTTCTAGTAGTGTTATTTGGATCTATTGGCGGAGGGTTCTCTACCCCACTAGTTTTTCTTGTGGCTAGCAAATTGAAGAACAATCTTGCTGGTTCCTATTCTGTTACAGATGCCTTCTCTGACAACATCAATAAGAGTTTTTTGTTTTTTTTTCCTGTCTGTTTCCATTTTCATATAGATACACACGTGCATATGCAAGACTAGTTATTAGTTGGCCTTTTTGTGCATGGCAGAACGCATTGGCGCTTTGTTACCTGGCTTGTTTGTTTCATAGGTTGGTTTAGTTATGTTTATTACGGTTATATCAGTTAAAGCATGTTTGGATCGATTGTTTTTTGATGATTAGATGAAATTAATTAAGTCAAGATCAGTGCCAATTTTATAATCCTTTACTTCTTTTTTTGATTAGAGGGATATTGTTGGACAAGAACAGGTGAAAGACAAGCTACCAGAATGCAATCAAGATATTTGAAAGCAGTGTTAAGGCAAGACGTGGGTTATTTTTGATTTGCATGTAACAAGTTCATCCGAGGTCATCACAGGTGTCTCTAATGACAGTTTTGTAATTCAAGACGTTTTAAGTGAAAAGGCTGTGTGAAATCTGCAGCTGTTTCTGAATAATTTTTTTTCCCCACTCAATTTCATTAATTGAGGATGTTAAATTTGATTCTACAGGTGCCAAACTTTTTGAAGAATTGTGCCACATTTGTTGGGTGCTATATAGCGGCGTTTTTAATGCTATGGAGACTAACAATTGTTGTATTGCCATTTATACTGCTGTTGGTAATTCCTGGTGTAATATACTGAGAGATTCTGATGAGATTGTCAAGAAAGATGAAACAAGAGTTTAGCAAGGCAGAAACAAGAGCAGAGCAGGCTATATCTTCAGTGAGGACAATCTATGCCTTTGTTGGTGAAAGCAAAGCCTCGTCTGCTTATTCTGCAGCTCTACAACTGCCAGTGAAGCTGGGGTTGAGGCAGGGCTTGGCTAGGGGGTTGGTCGTTGGCAACGATGGTGTTGTTTTTGCTGTTTGGTCTTTCATGTCCTTACTATGGTAGCAGAATGCTCATGCAGGATGGGTCTCAAGGAGGGACTGTTTTCAATGTTGGAGACTGTGTTACCGTTGGTGGCCTGTGAGTAGCTTCATCTTTTCTATTTCTTTGAGTTAGTGTCTCTTTTGTCATCATAATGAAAGGCAAGAAAATCCTTGGTCCTCTGCATTTGTTTGCTAAACCTACTGTATTACATAATTGGATTAATTAGATTCCTCATTTCGTTGCTACTTCCTCTATCACAAATTAAATGTCTCTGCATTTTGATTTGCACAATGTCTTACTATGGAAAGTGGGTTCCAAGCGCCTTATTTTAGATTTTTTTCCCTTGAAGATGAGGGGAAAGTAGGATCAATAATGACTCAAATGTAAGAAAAAAGTAGGAAAGATCTTTTGTTTTTTTATATTCGTTTAGGGATAGCCAGCAAATGAAGGTAGACGCTTAAATTGGAATAGAGGGAGTTAATTTTGCTCCTACTATTATATTGGTTTTTTGTTATTGTTATTAATTGTTGTTTTTGTCGTTCATTATTAGAGCACTTGGAGCTGGTTTTTCCAATATGAAGTACTTCGCAGATGCATGTTCTGCTGGAGAACGCATCATGGAAGTGATGATACGAGTCCCCAAAATAGACTTAGATAACATGGAAGGTGAGATTTTGGATAATGTTAGAGTAGAAGTTGAATTTAGACAAGTCAAATTTTCGTATCCGTCATGGCCAGAAAGCATCATCTCTGAAGATTTTTGTCTACAAATCCCAGCAGGAAAAAGCGTGGCTTTAGTGGGTGGTAGCGGGTCAGGAAAATCGACAGTGATAGCATTATTACAAATATTTTATGAACTACTTGGTGAAGAGATACTTCTTGATGGAATTGTTATTGATAAACTGCAGCTCAAGTGGCTAAGGTCACAAATAGGTTTTCGGCAAAGAAAATGCTATGAAGGACGAGGTTGTTGAAGCTGCCAAAGCTTCTGATGCTCATAATTTCATCTGCCAGTTCCCTCAAGGGTATTCTACTCAGGTTAATTTTGATTAACTACACTTAATTGATGTTGGAAACTAGAAAATAGAAATAGTTTCAGGTTCAGGAATATGTGAGTTGATATAAATCACATCTCTTAACTGTTAATTAACAAGTTAATGGTTAAAATTAAAAGCTTCAATAAGTAGTGAAGAAACTGTAGTGATGGAAGAGCAAAAATTTTCAGCACCATTATTTCCAAGATTGTTGGCATTGAACTTACCAGAATGGACACAGGCGAGCTTTGGATGTTTAGGGGCAATTTTATTTGGTGGGCTTCAACCTGTATATGGATTTGTTTTGGAGCCAATGATATCCGTGTTTTTTTTTTTAAATCACAATGAGATTAAAAAGAAGATAAAAGATCATAATATTAAAAAAATTACTACACTTTCACCAACCTTCTTATAAACATAAAATTTATCCATATTTTTTTATAAAATTAAACTGTTTAATTATTTCACTTCTTGAAGCTTGTTTAAATTCATAAATAAATTTTTATAACTTGCATACTTTGTTAGTAAATTTTTTAGATTCAAGAACTTCAGGTAGTATCATATACACATCTTCATAAAGATTTCCATTTAGGAATGCAGTTTTGACAATCATGGTATGCAACTATAGCAAGCAAAATTCTTATGAAATTTAACAAAACTACCGATGAGAAGGCTTCATTAAAGTCAACCCCTTGTCTTTTTTTTTTGGTTACTTTTGGAAACTAGTCTAGTTTTATATGTTTGTACATTGTCATCAATGTCAATTTTTCTCTTAAAGACCCACTTACATCCAATCGACTTTATCATTTCAGATGAATCAACCAAAGTTTATACTTGGTTAGTGTACATGGAATCCATTTCACATTTCATGGCTTTAAGCCATTTATCAGAATCAATATTAAATATTGCTTCCATATAATTGGTAGATTCATCAAGTATAAACAACTCGTCATCATCAGCTTCCACGAGAAGTTAATATCTTAATGGTATATGATGTATCCTACCGGATTTACGGAGTTCATGTGTTTATTGAGTTTCAAGTTGCACATCAAATGTTATAGCTTTAGGCTCTTGCTCTATTTGGATGTCTATTTGTGGTTCTTAAACTTCATTAACCTCTTTTTTTCTCTCACTGCTCATTTCAAGAACAAATTCTTTCTTTAGAAAAGTAACATATTTTGAGACAAACACCTTTTGCTCAATGAGATGGTAGAAATAATATACAATAGATTCTTTTAGATATTTTTTAGACTTATAATTATCTAGCTAAGCTCCTAGCTTTTTAGATATTATATGCTTCACATATATGTTACATCACCAAATCTTTAAGTATGATAGGTTTGGTCTCTTACCATTTCATATCATATATAGTCTTATCAACAGATTTTGATGGAACCCTATTTAAAAGGTAAGAAACAATTTGCAGGGCATAGCCCTAGAAAGAAGGTGAGAGGTTTGCATAGCTCATTATAAACTGTAACATATGCAATAAGGTATGATTTCTCCTTTTAAAAACTCCATTAAGTTGTGGTGTTCCAGGAGGTGGCCATTGTAAGAGAATCTCATTGTTTTTTAGATAATCTTGGAATACTTAGCTCAAATATTCATCACCTTGATCTAATCGAAGTATTTTGATAATCTTTTTGGATTGTTTTTCAACTTCATTTTCTGAATTCTTTAAACCTTTAAAATGATTCAGACTTGCATTTTATTAAATATACACAATAATATCTAAAATGGTCATCAATAAATATAATGAAATAAGTATATCCACCTATGGCATAAATCATCATTGGTCTACATACATCTGTATGGATTAGACCTAACGATTCTTTGGACCTTTCACTCTTTCTATTAAGGGGTGTTCTGGTCAACTTACCTAATAAACAATCTTCACAAGTTTCATATGATTCATATTTAAAATGATCAAAATATCTTTCCTTATGTAACTTAACTATTCTTGTTTCATTAATACGATCTAGTCTATAATGTCATAAATATGAAGGATATTTATTATCTAATCTATTCTTCTTGAAGTTTATATTAAACAAGGGGATTTCAAAATCAAGTATATACAAACTATTTATATAATCTTCAGAAGCATAAAAATCACTATTCTTATAAAAAAAAGATCAACATTTGCCCTTAATAATAAATATAAATCCATTCAAAGCTAAGTAAGAAATGGATATAATGTTTCTAAAATGTATTGAAACAAAATACCAATTATTAAGTTGTAGTATTAGCCCACTTGACAAAGTAAAATAATAAGTTCCTCCAGCTAATGCAACAACCTTTACTCCATTTCCAACTTTTAAGTTCACTTTGTCTTTATTTAATCTTTTACTTTTCTTTAGCTTATGCATATTAATGCAAATCTGAAAACAACATCCGATATCCAATACCTAAGAACTACTATATGAAGTAGAAAGATAATTTTCAATCATAAATATACCTAAAGTAGAAACCTTAATAGGTTTCTTTCCTTTCACGGATGCAAGATATTCATTGCAATTCCTTCTTTAATAGCCATCTTTGCCATAATGATGACAAATACCCTTATCTTTATTGATGCCTCTAGTAGGCTTATTTGCTTTAGAGATAAAACCCTTATTTTTCTTGTTCTTCTTTTTGGACATTCTAGAATACTAAACAAGGAGAATAAGACTTTTTTTCCTTTATAAGGGCCCATTCAACAATTTTAAGCACATTAAGCAATTATGACAATGTACTATCCAATTTATTCATGTGATCATTCAAAATGAATTGTGAAAAGCTTTGGGGTAATGGCTATAAGACCAAGTTAACTCATGGTCCATGACAAAGTCCAATTAGCGTAATTTATCAATATAGCCAATCATTTGCAAAATATGGGTGTTCATTGAGGAACCAGTTATCATCTTGCAGCGAAACAATTTCTTAGAGGTCTTATACATCTCTGTCTTAGTGGCTGCATCAAACACCTATTTGAAATGCATAAATCATAGAATGAGCATCCATATTCCCATGCTTCCTTTGAAGTTCAAGTGTCATGCTGGTTAACATCACACTTGCAACTTACTTATCATCATCAATATGAAATTGATATATATTCCTAACATCTTCATTAGCATCCTCATTGTCGCAAGTGGCGCACGCGACATGTGACATGTTAAGAAGTCGACACCTAGTTTTTTAGTTCAGGATTACTAGGAGACCCGAGTGGATTGGTCTCATTTGAAATTCTAGGTAAGGGACTAATTGTGACTAGGAAAGGTATTACCACCCCTAGCGCACTTTACCTGAGGTAAACTACATTGTGTGGATTGAATGTGGTTTAAAGGTGTTGATGAGTTTCTAATAAGTGGTCTTGTTTATAGCATAACATAAAGATTTATGCTCATGAATATATCTGGTATTTCAAATTTATTATGGACTCGTATGCCTATGTAAATTCTTATAGGAAGAATCCATATAGGTGCCCTGATAGGGTTCACAAATCTTAAGAGGCGAAAATGTCTTCCACAACTCATATATTATGGTGAAAAATACTTCCAATTAAAATTGGTGAATATCCAAAATAATTATGAAAATTTTATAGTCAAGTTCTGATACTTAAATACTAGCCTACTTGTAGGTCCAATATTTATACCAAAATATTGACCATACTAAAGAAATATTGGTCAAATCCTTATGGAATGTTAAAAAATTATTTTAAATTCTAAAAATGCAAAAAAAAACAAAACAAAACTTTTCTTAAACAATACTAAAGACATTTTTATATTTTCTTTTTAAAATGCATTTTTTGTAAGGGTTAAGTCATATATAAAAAGCAAAAAAAAAAAAAATTAAATTTTTTACTTGATCGTGTTGATCTAACCGAGTTCATCCGAAACTTTTGGTTCGATTATAAACCAAACCAAAGTCCACTGGTTTGATCCGAAAATAAACCAAAACCTAAACTAGAATAAAAAACTAATCAAACTAAAAGATACCAAAAAACTCAAAACTCTTTATCAAACAAATCAAAACCTAGGAAAACGAAGAACATAAAGAACACTGAAGAACATTCAACATGAAACCAACAACATAGATTTCAAATCAAATCATATATGGACAAGTCAAGGACATATACATGTTAAAAATCATGCAAGGATCAATAATCTGCATTGATGCACTTCGATTATCTCTCAAAAACCATGATTTTGTCAAAATATGTCAAAACCAAAACCCTAGGATTAAAACCTACTAAAAACATGTTATTGATGCAAATAAACCCTAGATTATTGACTAATCAAGTTTCCTGAAGGGTTCTGTGTAAAGAATTGAACCAAAACTGGTTCAAATCATAGGGCTAAGGCAATGTTTTTTCTAAGAACATAAAGAATACTGCTCAACAAAATCAGAAATGAAGATCAAGCTACCAAACCTAGAAAATTGCCTTTTATGCCTTTAAAACATGCTTCCTTAGTTCTAACAAACCACATCACCATAACCAAACATATTTGAATTAAAAAAAACTAACAAACAACATCAAACATCAAACATCATAATCATGCAAGAGATACCAAATTCAAACTATCAACTTAAAATAGCCTACATGTTCATGCAATGTGGATTTAAAATTGGTTTTCTAAACTTATTTTGATCATGAACAGACCTAACAAATCTAGGGTAAACATCATTGCTTTAACATGTATTGCTTAAGTTAAACCAAAACATATTTTATCAAGAATAAACAACTTATATAGAAGACTTTTATTACATTTAAAACATCAAAAACATCCAAAAAAAGCTTCAGAAATAGAATCAGACTATCATAGTAACAAAAGGGGTAACCACAACATTACTTGCCAAGCATTTCAAACTCCATCTTCATGTTTGTAAGCATAAATATAGACCAAATGACAATAAAAAATAACTCAAGCAGGCCACATGAACTCTACTTTAGATGAGAAAGTAATACCTTCAAGCTCCTATTGTAGCTTATACTCTCTTTACTTTCCTTTTTCAAGTCTTGATTCCACAAGCTTGTTACCCTTTCAAAACTTAAGAAATCCTTGTGCTAGGCTTTTAAACCTTCACACTTAGAGTTCCTTTATCAATCTTTTCTCCCTTTTTTCCTATTTTTTGCTCTAATTTTCCAGGGGGTATTTGTAGGGTTTTGGATGGATTCAAATATACATTGATCAAAACATAGCCCTATGATCAAAATAAGAGGGTTCTGGAGTACATTTTGCAGTTGTGAGCTCTATACTTATATTAGTTTTTCAATGGTGGTTTTGTCACAAACTTGGTTTTTGGAGGTTTTGGTGGTTTTCCAAACTTGGAGACCAAGGAGTTTGTTTCTGGTTTTTTAATCTTGAGAGAAATATGGTCAAATTTTAATAAGAAGCCACCGAGAAGGCTTGAAGTGTGAACACATAAAAAAGATTAGTGGTTTTGCGAAACGGGTATCACGACCATCGATGAATGAATTACCCACTTTTGAGGTTTCGTTGGAGCAAATCCGATGTAAATGTCATCGAAGACCACCTAATCTTGGTGGAGGAGAAGCATACCTTTCATCTGGATCCATATTTACTTAATTTGGAGGTCTATAGCTCCACATTCATTCATTTCAAAGTGCTAACCCAATTAGTCTAGAGTTAGAAGATACAATGATGGTTGATCGGGAATAAGATATTGTTCAGTTCTTTGAACAAAATGGAATGTAAAAGTTTAATGAGGATAGTTGATATTTGTAGAGGAATGTTTACCAGTTGAATGGTGGTGGTTATCGCCCCAGATGTGGTCAAAAGCGCAACATTCATTCGCTTGAAAGTGTCAAAGAAGAAGCTAAACAGTGGCTGAATGACGCGTCGTTTAAGATAAACCCTAAAAATTAGAGTTTTTAATTTGGGATTTGACAAATTTCACTTTAATCCCTGTTCTTCCAATGGCTTTTAATTACACCCGTAATTTCCTTACAAACTCTTAATTTCATGCAATTTCACCCCTATGAAACTCAATCATCAACCCCAAAGTTTAACGCCATTTTCATCTTGGTTATTGGTTTTTGATTTGTGCACTTGGACCCTTAATTAACCATCAAACTTTTAATTTTCTTCAATTTGGCTCATGATTTGGTCAATTTCAGCCCCTCCAATAACGCTCCTTTTTTCAATTTGGTGTTTGGATTTGAAATTCTTTAATCGAGTCTCTAATTGCCTATCAAACTTTAATATTTATGTAATTAAACCCCTAATTTAACCAAATTAACTCTTTAAAATTACAATTGGACCCCCAAACTTTAATTTGTTTGAATTATAGTCTAAATTGACTTCAAAAATCAAATTTTCTTGCCTTTAAGTCCTCAATAAAATTAATTAAACCTTTCAAAATTCTTATTAGGTCCTTACCTATCCAAATTTGTATTTCCTTACCTTAAATAAAAATATTTTCACCAATGGGGCCTTCTATCAATTATAATTGGGTTGTCAATTTTGCAAATTTTATAAGTGTTGGTCCTCTAACATTTTCACTTGACACTTTGGTACTTCACCACCAACTTGGGCAATCTTCTAGGGTTTCTTCATGTATATCCTCTTGTATTTTTTATTTCTTTTTTATATTTTTCTTCTCTTTATTTTCTTGATTTTTTCTGGGGTCAAGAGTGGTAATAACAAATGCCCTCTCTTTACAATGCTTACGAAGCAAAATCTCATCAAGATTTTGCATAGTGAGCTTGTAAATAAAAAGTATCTATCGGACTTGCTCGGTGATCCACCTGTCTTGGAATTCCAAAAACTTTGCTTTTGTAAAGAAAATGGTCTCATTATCATGGATGACCTGCTCTTTTAAAATTCAAAAATTGGTTTATTCTCAAAGGCAACCTGCCCTTTTGAACTTAAAAAATAGACCTATTTTCAACGATGACCTACCTTTTTTTAAATTTCAAAAAGAATTTCAGTAAGGCTCCATTCTTCTCTAAAATTAGTCTATTTTCATCGGTGACCTATCCATTTTGAAATTTAAAAATTGATCTTTTTTCACGAGCGACCAGCCCTGTTTCAAATTCTAAAAAAAGAATTTTAGCAAGCCTCCATGCTTCACTATAATTGGTCTATTTTCATGGGCGACCTATCATTTTTCAAATTCCAAAAAGAATTTCAGCAAGCCTCCATGCTTCCTTGAAATTGATCCATCTTCACGGGCAACCTGTCCATTTTGAAATAAAAAAATGGCTTATTTTCACAGGCGACCTACCTTTTTCAAATTCTAAAATGAATTTTAGCAAACCTCCATACTTTCTTAAAATTGGTCTATTTTCATGGGTAACCTGCCTATTTTAAAATTAAAAAATTAGCTTATTTTCACTAATGACCTACCCTTTTTAAATTCCAAATATTAGGATCTACATCAGATCCTTTCAAAACATTTCTAAAACAAAATACCTTTTAAGGCTAAACTCTTAAAACAAGCACCTTGTATTTTGGCCTTAGTTATCCACACCTTATAAATGGGATGTTTCTGCCATTTTTCAAATTTCGTTCACACATGTAGATTTCACTGCCTTTCCTTTTGATTGGTGAATCCCGTGCCAACACTATTTCAAACTTGAGGTTAAACTATATGAAATGCATGCCTTTCAAAATATAGCCTCCCCTTTCTTCATATTCTCTTTTTTTATTGCTGGCTCACCCTCCTAGTTTATTCGAGCAAATCCGTGCGAGTTACTTTCAAATCCTGAGTGTCGAGATGCCTCCGTAGCCTTCTTTTTTATGAGTATTTAGGTCATGGAAAATGTTATCACATTTCCTCTAATTGAGAATGAATTAAAACTCTGTTTTATGACAACATTGTTTTTCGTGTGCTTTTTTCAAATACTAGTGACACATGCTTTGGTTATATTTTAGGGTGTTTTCCCTAACAAATATTTCTCAAGATTTACTATCTTTTTCAAAATATGAGATTTTTTTAATGACATGTCAGATAACAAAGTTCATCCAACTATCATGATTTGTATTAGTCTATGAAAAAAAATATTTCATCATAGTGATTGGTTTAGGAGATGACCTATTTTGCATTGGGTTAAAAAAAGATCAAATACTTGTTTGAAGTATTGTGTTTAGATTTTCTCAATGTGAACAAAGACTAATACTTTTTCACTTCTTCATCATTTTTATAAATGGTTCTTTCAATTTTAAAAGCGTTATTTATCAGTCTTTCCTACTCGTTTTATGGCTATATAAAAAAAAGGAGTTCACATGCTTAAATGGTGTTCGAAGGTTTTCATGGGTCTAGGATCACTTTCACTCCTTTATGTCTTTTCATCCTCTTTTGTTATTCTTTCATTATATGATATGTTATCAAAGACCTTCACTTTTAGAAATTGAGATAGGGGATCTTTCCAGGTTTTTCTTTTCACTCTAAACCTTTGATCAAACACATAATATTTCTTTACAAAGTAAGAGTTTACAAGCCTAGGCAAGTCGTTTCCATCCATTCTTGTTAATAACAAAGCTCTCTCAGAGAATTTTTTCTTCACTACATATGGGCTTTTATAGTTAGGTGCCCACTTACTATGATCTTTGCCAAGTAGAGGAAAGATTTTTCTCAACACTAGATCTCCTTCTCGAAATACCCTGGCTCTTAAGCCTAGAATAAAAAAATACAGTGATAGCTGATCGGGGACAAAATGTTGTTTTGTTCTTTAAACAAAATGGGACTTAAAAGTTTAATGAGAGTACTTGATCTTTGTAGAGGGGGTGTTTCTAAGTTAATGGTGGTGGTTATAGCCTAGAGGTTTTCGGAAACGCCGCATTCATTCACTTGAAAATGCCTACTTAATCAACCAAAATTATTGAAGAAACAGCTAAATAGTGGTTAAACAATGCGTCGTCTAGGCTAAACCCTAAAAATTAGATTTTTGAATTTGGGATTTGACTAAGTTAACTTTAGTCCCTGTTCTTCCAATTGCTTTTAATTGCATCCATAATTGCTTCTCAAAGTCTTAATTTCATGCAATTTCACCCTTGCCAAACTCAATCAACAACCCCAAAGTTCAGGGTCATTTTCATCTTGGTCATTGGTTTCTAATATGAGCATTTGGACCCTTAATTGACCATTAAACTTTTAATTTTCTTCAATTTGACCCTTGATTTGGTCAATTTCAGCCCTTCTCACGCCTTTTCAGTTTGGTATTTGCTTTAGATTTCTTCAATCAAGTCCCTAATTATTCATCAAACTTCAATATTTATGCAATTAAGCCCCTAATTTAATCAAATTAACTCTTTATAATTGCAATTCGACCCTTAGACTTTAATTTCTTCCAATTAAAGCCTAAATTAACTTCAAAACTTAATTTTTCTCACAATTAAGTCCTCAATAAAATTAATTAAGCCTTTTAAAATTCTCATTGAGCCCTTACCTATCCAAATTTGTATTTCCTTACCCAAAATAAAATATTTTCACTTTAATCGTTCAGATTTTCCACTTGTCACTTTGGTCTTTCACCACCAACTTAGGCAATATTATAGGCTTTGTTCATGTATATCCTCTTGTATTTTGAATTTCTTTTATGTATTTTTTTATTTTTATTTTCTTGTTTTTCTATGGGGTCAAGAGTGAGTAACAACAGTTATCATGGGTAAAAGGGATTGGATTTTCAAGAACATTAAATCTTCTTTCTTGCTTAAGAACAATTCTCACATTACTATACTAGTCCAATAAATTTAGTCCAGTCAATTTGTTTGCATCAAGTATGATGCGTAGGGTTTGTTTATGCTCATTTTGATCTATCAACTTATTCTTGTAAAGATAACAAGTATTAGTTTCATGCATACATATTTAAATCCTTTTCAAAAAAGGTCTTTAGGCTATGTTTGTTTTGCAACTGCTTTTGCGTTTGCGGTGCACAAACGCAAGAAGGTGTTTGGTCATACACCAAACTGTGTTTTGTACAATAGGGCCTACTAAGAAATTGAGTTTGAAACACAGTTTTTGAAAAGCAGTTTTTACATGTTTTTTTAACTGAGTTTCGTAAAACCCTTTTAGTTTTTGTGTTTCAAAAGCTCTTTTGAAAAAAATTGAAAATGTTTTATTTTTTTCTTTACTTCAAATTAATATTTTTTATGTTTTCAGATCATTTTGATACGTTGATATCAAAAATAATTTTTTTTAAATTAAAAAAATATATATTTTTATGCATTTCCAAGTAAACCTTAATCTTAAGTTAGTCTCCCACTATTTTCTTGCAAATTAATAGCCCTCACTATTAATTTGAGAAATCTCGCTTAGATCTTCTAGTGGACTAGGATCCCATTTAATTTATATGACCTTAAGTAACTCAACAAATCAAAACGAATTAAATTAGGCAGATAACATAACTTATTAATCACATCTTTATATGACTCATAGATCAGTTAGGTGATAATTTTTTGTTTAAACATATCATATATATTTCGCCTAATTATTGTCTCTAATCTTATATGATTATAAATAAGTAATCTAAATCATATAAATTAGTTAAATAAGACCCAATTTTATAGCATTAAACATATTCAATTAACAATAAACTTGAGTAGCTCAACAAGTTATCCATGAATAGAACTCTAGTTTTATGCATATAAAATCAAAAGACAACAAATCATATTCTCAACACGTACTTAATATATTAATGAAGGACTTATTATCAATTTTAATTAGGTCTCATTTCATGGCATATTGGTATATCATACATAACCATTATATATTAACATATATCCCCTAACATGTCATTATAAGTGGATGATTATGGACATATCTAAACTAATTTCCTTAAGTCGTCAAAGGGAATTAGGTGGTCAAAACATAGGTAGCTGATGCAAATCTTCAGAAGTTTTTTGCGAGAACAATGGTTGTATCTTTCATCGCCATTCTTTCTTCGTCTTGGACTAAAAAATAATTTTTCTATCTAAATTCTTACATTTATAAATTACATAAAATTGAAAAGAAATTAATTAAGAAACCACGAGTTACATTCGAGAAAAATCAGACGAGAAAAAAATTTTACAACCTAAAAAAAAACTAGAGAAAAAACATGACACACAGACCCTAATTAATATTATGCATAATAACACAATAATCATTCAACCATAAAAACACAATCACATTGGTCTTTACTATCCATAACCATCCATCATGCATAATAAAACATTAATATGCATAAATAAATATATTGCATATTACAATTCTAATTATTGACTTTATGTGCAATTTTAAAAATAAAATTTCTAGCACTTAGAAATATTAAATCAAATCCAATTTGATAATATCCCAAACTTAATAAATTTTAATTAATAAACTTTTTCATTGGATAACCATTTTTCAAAGTTTAATAAGAAAATTAATCATATTAAAATTGTTATTAATATCCTAAACTAATTTAGGATCAATTAAATAAAAATATTTTAGCTTAAAATCTCTCTTTACTTTAGAAAAACTATTTTTCAAAACATTATTTAATTAAACATTTTAATCAAATCCTAATTCTATTAGAATATAACCAAAACTCAAAAAATTTTGAATCAAATATTTTAATTCAATCTTAATCTAATTAGAAAAACTAATTTTACAATTGGTTTAATTTAGGGTTTTAATTTTAAAATATAAATCAATATTTTATATGTGGAGGGGGTAAAATTATAATTTTATCCCAATAATACCCCAGAAGTAATTATGCATAAGTTGTAGGGGTAGATTCATAATCCTACCCTTCAAATAACCCTAATCGAAGCAGCGGAATAGAATCATAATTTTGCCCCCATCATCTTCTTGCTGTTATAATTGTTGTTGCCGATGTTGTTTACCCATATTGGTGGCAGCCCTTAGCAGCGGCAGCAGTGTTGCTGCACCTGGTGGCAGCACAAGGCAGCAACCCTCACATTGTCCCCGTGTAGCGCAACAGTGTCTGGCGTTGTTGTGGCCTTCTATCAGCGGCAATGGATTATGCACATAGCACGGTGAGGCGCGCCAGCGATGGTGGCGTCTTCGCTGGTGGCTTTTGTTGCCATCTAAAACCAGATCTAAACAGTCCAACTAGATCTACCTAGAATAATAGCCGAGACCTTTTTATTTTTTGAAAAACATAAGAGAAAAAATACTTTTGAAAAAAATAAATTTGCACACAAATTTAATTCATAATTAACATCAATAACAATTAAAACAATTATTCAACAACCCTAATTGTCTAATAAAGGCTCTACTCCCACAATTGTGTTTCTCGAAACACATACACACAAGAGAAACGATAAATTTAAATTTTTTTTTATGTCCCAAGGATCCTATTACATAAATCTAGAGTTGTTTAGTGTTTATGCGAAGATTACCTAAAAATCAAAAGTTTTTTTTTCTTTGAATATTTGCTTCAAGGCTAGGTCGACGCAAAACACAAGTTGTCTAAGTGTCCTATTTCTAACGGTAATCGTCATGAACCACTAGTGAGAAGTTTTCTAAACCTTTTTATGAGAGAGGGATTGATATACCTTAGATTGCTAGCTTTTTTCTTTTGTGTTTTAGGTGTTTTTGTATTGTATTTTTCTCACCATTCTATTTCTTCTTTCATAGGTAATAAGAGACATAACATTTTATTTATAGAGAAACCTAAAAAACCCTATAAATAATATAATATAAATTTGACCCTTAAATAATATTACATATATTATTTTAGTTTAATTTTAGAAATTTATTCAATCAAGTCTTTACTTTATTGTTTATAGGCTTAGAATTGCAATACCCTGTATTAATTACATTTTAGTTCTCAATTTCTAAAATTTATTTACAATCAAGTCACACTTGATTAATCATTCCATTTTAATTCTAATTTCTGACCAATAGTTCTTATGTGAGTGACCCATTAGGTTCCCTAATAAGTTGACCCAAATATAAATCACAATCCTGTATAAAATAATATTAAATAAATTAAACAATTTAATTTATTAACAATTCAATAATTGATTGATTTATATTTAGAGATCAAGTACAATATCTAGCAACTTGTCATGATCCCTAAATATTAGAAAAGTCATAAGTGATTTGACTTAGCCTTTTAATGACTAGTTTCTTAGTATAATTATGATTCCTTCATCATGAATGTTCTGATTTAAACATTATAGCATGGAGTATGTCTACTTTGTTAAATCATTTTAATTCTCAACATTATAGTCATTGATTCTTTAAATAAGATTTTAAACTATTTTCAAAACTCATTCCAACTTGGTCAATGATTTCACAATTAATACTATTTGAAAACATATAGAATATTTTTCATAATTCACCTAGGGTGATGAATTCTCTCTTGATTACTCAAATATCTTCATATAGTTCATGTTATACTCAATATCTGCTCGTTTGTTACCCTTAATTAGGATAACATGTGATCAAGATCAAAGCATAACACTCCTTATATAAGATAACTTAGTAATCTCAACTTTAAGGATCTTTTACATAACTATCATGAAAGCCTTTCCATGTATATAAGTGATCTCTTCATAAGAAATTCTTTTGCTGGTTAGTTTAGTGTACATGTTATATTACAAGCACCTGCATATTAGTTTCAAGTATCCTTCGTACCTCAGTTTATAAAAGCAACTGTTTCCTTTCATAAAGCATGAAAAATAATATGCATCGGTCTCAACATTGACCCGGAATATTTATGAACAATGCTTGATGTAATAGGAATCTCATAATTATAATAACTTTATGATTTTCTTTGCAAAATATTTTTGTCTCATGAACTTAATCTTTACTCTAGATTCATTACATAAATATTAGATTCATTAATCAAATTTAAATAAATGTTAAAAATAGAGAAAGCTTTTATTAATAATAAATATATTTTATATTAATAAAATAAGTGCTGCATATATCCAATTGAATGGCTATATGAAATATTCACTAACATGTGTATCATCTGATAAAATCAATGAATTAGAGATAATTGAAGCAGCTAAGGCAGCCAACGATTATGATTTCATATCCAGACTAAAAAACAAATATGATACATTATGCGGAGACAGGGCAGCGCAACTATCAGGGGGCAAAATAGCATATCGCTGTAGCCCGTGCCATTCTGAGAAATCCAACAACATTGCAGTGTTAGACAAAGGGAATGTGGTGGAAAAAGGGACTCTCTCATCTTTGTTGACCAATGGAACTAATGAAGCTTATTATTCATTGGTTAGTCTCCAAAGTACACACAACACCTTTACTAGTCATCATAATCTAGATTGAACTATAAATTTCTATGAAATATTAGGGGTGGTGGAAGGAAAGTAATTGTAATTACAACTTAAATACAAATACTAGTAATTTCCTTTATCATTACTTTCTAAGTTAAGGTATTTGTTTTTGGGATAATTATAAAAAAAACTTTGTAGTTTATTCATTTTTTTCACTTTCTTTTTATTCTTTAAAAAATTACAATAAACATCTTGGAGGTTACATGTTTATAACACTTTACATCTTCTAGTTGACTTACCCAAAAAAGTTAATAAAAAACGTTCAATTATTTACATGATTATCGTTATCTTCTATTTAATGACTAAAGAGTCTATTTTCAATCAAAATAACAAAAATATCATAAATGTTATTGTTGCTTAATTTTTTTTTTAAAAAAAACCAGCCAGTGTTCCAATTGCTTCATAATTATAAAAATATCGTCATTTACATGTTTTTAACAAGATATTTTCCTTTTCCCTCACCATTTCCAGCTGCAATCACATCAACTTCTTCAAAAAAAAAAAACAAATTATAAACAAAGCATCATTTTTCAGCAAACAAAAATATTAGTCCCATTGTCAACACAAACACACCATTTAAGCATAACAACTCACCATCATATTTAACATGCAAACTTCTAGCAAAACTCCAGCAAACACGCTACCAAAGATCCCATAGACACTTTGCCAATATCTCTAGCAAATACAATCCCTAAAATTCAAGCAAACAAACAACCAATATTCAAGCAAACATACATTATCAATATTCAATCACTATCCAAAACACACCGACTACTAGCATTTCTAGTAAACACGCATTCCTAAATTTCAGCACAAATACAACTACCAACAAGCACACACTACCAAATATTCAAAATAACAACCCAAAACACACACCACCAACAACCTCTAAAATTTCCAACACATATACAACCAATAACAAGCACATGCATTATCAATATGTCCTCATCTATATCAAATAGCTTACAAACTTGCAACAACTTGGAT
>Ga0307515_10010581_pt1 | contig 17661 bp, 10 predicted proteins | sample 17_EM_MG_FD_194513 | JGI IMG/M metagenome (GOLD analysis project Ga0307515, IMG submission 194513) | Populus trichocarpa ectomycorrhiza microbial communities from riparian zone in the Pacific Northwest, United States - 17_EM | ecosystem: Host-associated > Plants > Roots > Unclassified | place...
TTTTTGATGTGTTAGTATCGTTTTGATATGATGATATTAAAAAAAATTTAAAATATATATATATATATTATTTAAATATATTTTCAAGCGAAAAACACTTTGAAAAACAATATTTACCACAATCATCACAAACATTGCCTAAATAAGAAGTGAGATTGATCTCAAACCCTAAAAAAAAGATGTAAATTCCAAGAAGCACAACCGTATAAAAAATAACATAAGTTTAGGGAAAAATTCTAGGAATTTAAACATTCAATTCTATACCTACAAAGATTTTGTCTATTAGATAAGTACATTACATGATAAATCCTAATACAAATTGCACTCTATCTTATTGATAACCAAGTAAATCTTTACTAGTCTACAATTTTGATCAGTTTAATATGTTAAGGATTCTTTAACTAAGCAGGATTGAGCGTTATGGTTACTTGCATGCACTCAAATTCTCATGGTTGATCATTTTTCTTTTATTGATCGTGAATCCTAATTATATGATCGACTGCTTCTTAGTTTTCTCAGTCAATTAGAGCTTTTTAAACTTGGTTAATTTTACTATTTAGGATCAATTTTAGACTATCCTTTCCTATACGATAATGGAATAGATATAAAATCTTATCATAATAGGCTTGTCAATCTATATGTTGTTAATTTTAATTATTTATGATGAGATGACAACTACCTTTATCAAATAAGAAGTGGATTTGTAGATCTCGAAATCCTAATAAATGGATGCTTGTTTTAGGATGCAGAAAATAACAAGAGTTTAAAAAAAGAAATTGCAAGAATTTAAACATAGAAGAATTGTAAATAAGGCAATAAAAACTTCCTAGGGAAAAGATAAAGAAAATTGAATTGTGGAAACTGAATATATCATCTTTCATAATAATGGATGATCTATTTATAATGGTATAATGTTTGATACTCATCTAAATATCCAATTCTAATCCTATATAAATTGTGTCTATTAGATCAGGAAATTAAATGATAAATCATAATACAGGTTAAACTCTATATTATTGATAACAATATGAATCCTAACTATTCTATAATTCTGATTAGTTTAATTTGTTAATGACATCTATTATGAGTAGAATTAAATCTTCTGGTTGCTCACACGCACTCAAACTCTTACGGTGAATTATTTTTCTTTGATCATTCATACTTATGATCATCTAGTCGATTTCTTCTTACTTTCCTTAATCAAGTAGAATTCTATAAGCTTAGTTGATTTAATTGTTCATAATCAATTTTAGACTATCCTTCCCTGTATGACAATGAAAAATAATTATTCTTGGTTAGTTGGCACATAAATATTTATTTTTGGTATAAACACCAATCATCCCAAGCAACCAAAACAGTTCTTAAACTTCTCAGACAACATTAATAATTTATTCCTTATTTTCTTATATAGTGCACTTTGATCTTTCAATAGGTGATTATTAATTAAGGAAAATTGACCACAAAATAAAGAGGAAAAAGTCGATTTCTTTAACAAAATCCATCTCATCAAGAAAAAAAGCTAATTATGTGTAAGAATCAATCCTAAAGAACTCCTTAATTGATTTCTTTAACAAAATCCATCTCATCACGAAAAAAAACTAATTATGTGTAAGAATCAATTCTAAAAAACACCTTAATATTGCCCGCATACAAAATCCTTGCTTTTTTGTTATAGCAATCCACAAAAATCAACGAAGAAAAAATCTTAGCTTCAATTTATTTTCTTTTCAATTCTAGTTTTCTTGACCCAATACCCAACATGTTATTGTGTAACTCGAGGGTTGAAAATGTGAGCCATGCTAGGGTTTTTTGCTAGGAAGGACCACGCAAATACAGAATTCAAAGTAGAGTTTAATAGTCTTGTATCCGATACTTGAAGTAGCCTGTCAAGAAGGTTTGGAATTTATCTTATTCTATGTGTTACTGTTCTTGGCGAATTTGGCGGAGCCTCATGTTATATCATATGCTGTTTTGAAGTCTGTGGATTAACAACACAAACTACAATAATTTGTGAAAGCATCATTTAATTGAATATTTTACCAAAAGGCCTTGTCATCCCCAAGAGATGATGAATGTATCAGAACCCTGTTTTGTAATCCAAGTGGGCATCACTTGTGTAGAAGTTTATTCATTTCTCATATTAAATCCCAAGTTGAATTTGTTTATTTGCCCTCTTTTTCTTTCCTTTTCCCTTTCTTTATGAATTCCTGGATACAGGTGGGTCCTGGCCATGAAAGCAAAATATCAGCAACAATTTATGTGTAGCTTAGTGGTCTTTGAAAGAAAAGTTTGCAGAGCCAAATTCATCAATGGTGGGTTCTACTTTATGGTAGATTTCACATGATTTTAATTAGATTTATGGTGAGTTAGGTTCGCTAGAATAAAAGGATTAGAATTCGGGTTTGAGTTCGTACAAGAGTAAAAACGCATCATTCTAGAGAAAAAGAAAAAAGAAAAGGGAGGGCGACATAGCTACATGAATTTGTTGAACAACAAAGCCTTAGCATTCAGTTTGACAGAATGGTGTAAAAGATCAAGGCCAGATTAAGAAAGAATTAACTCTGGAAAGAGAAGAAAATGGAACTCTTTGACAGACAAATGGAAGCGCTGACTAATTTTACCTCCCAACCTCGCAACGTGAATGCCTTAATCGCCATGACTGGTTCAACATATTATATAAATACATGGGAATATAAGCATGCTGGACCTCTCAAGTTTCAACTTTCAACACTGAAATGATGCGTTCAGACTCCGAAATATACACTGCAGATTATTGGAACCAAGTCAGATCAAGCCTAAATAACGAAGTCAAATTCTCCTACTGCTGTCTTCTCTTAGTCTTTCCAGAGCTATGGGCATGGCATGACAAATTCTCCTACTATAAAGCGTGCTCGACACTGCAATACATGTTCTCATGACTCTGTTCATGGCTGAAGGTCCAAGGAAATTGAATTGGAGCTTCTTGGAAATTACTTCCAAGTCCAGTTCGGTACCGAGTCCATACGCTCTTGTTAATGGAACCAGAGCATGCTCGGACTTGGGACGGTAAAGATATAATAAGCTCGGACTCGTATAAGCCGACTTGATTGCGTGTGTTTTGGTTAGGGAAAGAAAATGGGCACTTGGGGTTTTCCCTGGTCAACTCAACGAGCTAGCAGATTCCAGCTCTAAGGATCACATTAATGCTATAGATCCCAGCAAGATTAGGTTCTATCATTGTGGATTCCTGTCATGTCAGAAATAATCTAAACCATTGATCTAATCATGATGTTCATTCTAGACCATTATCAAGCACTCATACTAAACACGCATTGCATCTTGACCATTGATTCAGCACAGCTAGCCACCTTTTTACCCTATATTTAAATTATCAGGAGAGAAATCCAAATATAACCCTTAGTTGGATGAAAGTTGAACCAACAAGACATCATGCCATCCCTCCCGAGTGTGAGAGGAACCTTAGGCCCCGTATCGAGCACCGAAGCCTATCGTCTTCAGTGTTGGCTTTGCGAGGGAGTAGTTTATATGCACATGCTGAAACATACCTTGCACAGCAAATTTGAAAGCACCATTAAAGGCTACAAAGACAAGTATACCAGAATGCCACACATGTCCTACGAGCCTTGTTGCCCAGTAGATGGATGCTTCTGTGGTATTAGAATAAGAGATCCACGACTGTAATGGTGAGAATGGATAAAAAGAAGCACAATTCCCATATTCAAACACAATTATACAATTATGTGTTTCTGATATTATGATAACTGAATTTTCAAAACAATGAAAGCAGAAAGTGCTATGTTTGCCCATGGATAAAATGGGGACATGAACATTTTGACAGTCTCTGCTCACGAGGTTCCACAAGGTAAAACCAGTTTGGGATAGAGCACAACTAGACATGAGAAATACTTGTTTCATTCATCGAACTCATGCATGTGGTCTAATAGATAGTTAGCTGCCAGTTCTTCATTCTTGTTGCATGCAAAGAACACCTCCAATACTAAGGCTCGATCAAAGCCCATTGCTACAAGCTGCCAAATTGACTTTGTCAATGTAGACCCGAGGAAAAGATAGTTTAGATCATAGAAAATTAGAGACTTATAAGGACTTCTGCTTTTCTGCATGTGTACATGCTCTTGAGCATCGAGAGCAGAAAATTATCATCTCATTAAATGCACAATTTCAAGGACATCACATAACCATGGAAGTAAATTTTTAGCGATGTATGCAAAAGACAATTCAAGGATTTCAATGCATGTGGCACGTGGCACGTGCCATGACCACCTAGCACCTAAAGTGCAAATCAAAGGTTAACGGAGGCATAGAAGCACTGGAAAAAGGAAAACAAATATCAATCAAATTTAGCAGATGCAGTCCCAACAATACTTTTCAAGGCATGTATGAAAAATGCAAGCGACCAAGATAACTTCAAAACTGTGATTCGGCTACAAATTTTAAGCGAAAAATGAAACAAAGCACCAATAGTCAAAGAATAGTGTCAAGTGATGAACTTACACGGTCTATTGCTTCACGCTCCTCAGGGGTGACAGTCACTGTTTGTGGCACCGCAGAAGCTAATTGGCCAAGCACATTCCTGATTATCCATAAATAGAAGCAATTTAGTATCACATGCAAGGAATTCTGTGCATATCATTCTAAAAACAGATTCATCTCACCCCTCTCCTTCAACAGGTTCATTTATCAAGCGCAGGAAATCAGGCTGATGCTCTTGAATGAGCCGCATCAAGTGTGGATTTTGCTTCCCTAGCTCCTGAAGCATAGGCTGCAATACATTAAAAGTCATTGATCGTCTGTAGGTTAGCACCTTAAAGTATGGCAACAAGCAGGAAAAAACACATAATCAGAATCCTACAAAGTACCTGTAGGATTTGAGGGTTTGCTTGCACCATAGCTCGCAAGGCTTGGAACTGAAATTAAGGAGAGGGGTCTATAAAAGCTTCAAGCAAATTAGTGAATGTTACACTAATAATAAAAATCTAAAATACCTGTTGGCTGTTGCGTAAGAAATCCAAGTTGCCTGCACCAGCATTAGAACCCGTACTGGGTAGGCCCTGGTTCCATAACAATGATATTCATCAATTGAACCACCCTGATGAGGCCTGGAAACTACAGATCAAAGAAATACATACCTGTGGAAAGAGATCTAATGGATTTGCATTTGGTCCACCACTAGGAGGTGCAGCTGGTTGCTGAGCCTGAGCTGGAGGATTTACAGCGACACCACTTGCTGGACCTTGGGCAACTGGTGGAACCTCAGCTTGCTCTGGAATACCCTGATATTACAATTCAAATACTAAATTGACTACCACCATACTAGTAAATAAAGAAAACAAAACAAGTGGGAGTAAAATACACTTGCAACCAACTAAAGTCTCACAAAAAGAAGAAGAAATGTTAAAGCTCTTATCAGTACAAAAGTGTTGATCTCATTATCACTAATTAGCATAACAAAATGTTGATGATTTATTTCAAGTACATAAACCATATACACATAGATGTAATGATGGCTTCTCATGAATGTTTCCATTTTTGCGAAGGGGGATTATTGCCTAAGTCTAGATCTTTGGCTGGCCAATATATTGCCATTAAGGCTTGACATTAAGCAACATATTGCTATTAAGGTTCAACAGTATTATCCAAGAAAAGACATTGAGAAGATGGGGGAGGGAGAGCTCAAGATGAACAAATAATATCAAAGATCAGACAATATATACCAACACTTTTTAGTTTTCAATTAGAGAAGAAAAAATGAAAGCAACTGAGAATAAACTAGATCCAGTCACCAGGTTACAGAATTATGGACTCACAATTGTTCAATGACTTACCGAGTATAGATATTCAACAGCTCGCTCGGGGTTGTTGAATGCAGCACGTAGAGCACGAACAACAGTCTCTCGGTTCCAACTTCCTCCACCCATATCGAGAATCTGTTGAATGGTTGCTTCTAAGTTACTTCCTGCAACAAGATTTGAAGCCGCTTGCCCATACATGTCTGCATCTGAACTGCTACAATAACAAGAAAATATCCAAATATATAAACATATAATAGTGGAATCTCCGATTCTGAAGTGCTTCAATGACAAGAAAAGAAAAATATTACATAACAATGGGAATGCATCAAGTGTTCAAATTGTTATGAATCATTTTACTACCTCAAGGCCAATTTAATGATTTATTATAATTGGCTAGTAACTGGTGCATGACCCACCAATAATTTTGATTAGTATTTCTTATTAAGAGCACAGATTTGTATATTTTATCATTTGGTTATTAAGAAACCTCACAAATCTACATCCGTCCAGAATAAGTATTCTCGTATTAAGAGAGAGTTTTCACTGATATGAGGTTCAAGAATTAAAAAAAAAAAGCTGTTTCCTTTGTGATTCTAATTGAAATAGGTTATCTTCTATAATTTTATGTAACTTTAAATTTTTCATAAAAGAACTCAACGAATCACAGGAGCTTGTGATAAATTTCAATTCACTGCTTAATTGAGAAATCTTCCATAGTCAAGATTTATTATTTACAGAAAAAAATTAACTGACAAATTTCTTGATTAAATGAAGATTTACTACCAAATAATAATGAAAGTTGATTAGGCTATGTATTTTTCTGCTGTTGACATTTACGCTACAAATAATTTTCCCATTCATAGGGTTGAATATCACATATTATAGTGTTCGTTGAACATTAAAATTAAATATTTAAATCTGTATGCAAAATAGACTGTTACACTAATAGCAAAACCAAAGAAAATAACATGAGCAACAATGAGATTGGTTGTCGTTTTCTAAAATTTCAGCTAACATGAGAACTTTAAATGATTTTACAAGCCATGGTGATCCATGATGTGGACAAAAAAAATTAAAGTCCTACTAAAATAGAAAAAAACCAGTAAAATTGTTAACAATGCAGAGAAAAATAAATAAAAGATACATACTTTGCAATCATTTTTTACATTTTTATTAAAAAAAATGTGTTAAATACATATTTATATAAAAAAAAACTGCACAATACAAAGGAAAAATTGAATAGTAAACAAACAAGTGAAAACATTCTTTTACGGATCCTTTTTTTATTACTAACCCTTTCTATTAGGAAAAAAAATCACATACAAAAAAAATTCATGTGCATGACTTGTGACATAAAAGCTAGGAAATGAAAAAAGGAAACCATCTAATCCATGCTAAAGATGAGTTGATAAAGATAATCCAGTTAATTGAATTATGAAGGCTGTAGATCATGAAACTTATATAGACCAAAACACATGTGATCATGGTATCAAACCCCTTAACAGTGATAATAAAGATTGGTTAAAACTAGTACAAGAAAATACTCACAGAGCTGAAATAACTACAGAAGGACTGGATTCAGCAGCGGACTGAGGCCTGCAAGATTCACAACTTCAGAACAGAAAAGACCAGAAAATACAAACCCAAGTAATGGCAGAAAATGCAAACATATTCTGACATTTGAACAAAACACAGAAGATAGTAGAAATAGGCTGTAAATTCAACACCCACAATGCTGCAGCTGGGACAGCAGCTTGAGATGTTGATGATGGTTGGGTCACATTGGAAGGCAAAGAACTTGTAGGTTGGGCCTGTGAGCAAGCAGTTGTATTAGTTTACCTCAGAAAGTGACTTAACAACAGAAATTGAATCATATTGCTAACAGAGCATCTGTTATTGCTGCTTGTTGCGAAAATAATGAAAAGCAGAAAGAAGGATGCAAAAAAGTTCAAGATCTTTTATTTTAGCTACAAAAAGATATCCTCTTGCTTGATCAAGATATCTAATAAATGGGTGTTTGTTAAACCAATAACATTAAAATGCATTTATAAATATTGGTAGAGTGTCATTTCTTGGAGAGCCTTTGAAAGATCAAAGTCACATTTAGATTTTAGAGTGTCCATTGCTTGAGGGATGCTGGGGGCATGGCATAAACGATTGATAAAAATCAATAATAGGGAACAGTGTGCTGACATCATTCTTGGGGTGTGCTTTACAGAATTAGCATGGATTGTGGCTCACTTGGATCATGTCAGACACAATGGAACTAGATCTGAATGTTTTAAGCAGCAGGACTGGAGAGTTTTGCAGAGGCAAAAGGGACCTCTGGTGTTTGCATTCCATCATCCGAGGTGAAAGCAATAAAAGAGCATTCAATGGGGAAGAAGTAGATTGTGGCATTATAATTTTAGCATTAAGAAATTACTTTTGAAACTGTAGACAAACTGATACAGCAAAAATCAAAACACAGAGAGTGTCTGTGTTAAGCATAATAAATCATGCATGCCAAAGCATCTCTTCATAAAAGTTAATAAAGGAATGCACCTTTGGATTCTGCAACCAAACAAATAAATGTAGAGACCATTTTACACTTACTAGGGTTGGTGGTGCTGCTGTTGCAGTAGAGGGTCCGCCTGATGATACCTTACTCTACACATGTTTGGGCATATGCATAAATCAGTAAGCATAATTTATAAAATTTCTGGCATCACACTAAATGAAAGTGTAATAATGTTATTGATTTTACAAATCAGAGTGTGACTAAAATACACTACATTGGACTTAAAATGGCAAATCTACCATCATTTTTCATCACTATGACAACAAGATTTACCATGTACAAATATACATATGTAGAAAGACAGCCTTAGGCAGCCCCCAGTCCAGCTGTCCACTATTATTGTACCACATTGATACTTAAAATTCCATTTCACGAGCTATAAAAATTTCAAACGTCACTAAGGAATTCATATACACCATTAGATAAGTTCAGAAAAATACATTTGGTGGTGCTGCTGTTGCAGTTGAGGGTCCGCCTGATGATACCTTACTCTACACATGTTTGGACATATGCATGGATCAGTAAGCATAATTTATAAAATTTCTGGCATCACTCTAAATAAAAGTGCAATAATGTTATTGATTTTACAAATCTGACAGCATGACTAAAATAAACTACATTGGACTTAAAATGGTAAATCTACCATCATTTTTCATCACTGTGATAACGAAATTTACCATGTATAAATATTCATATATAGAAAGACAGCCTTAGGCAGCCCCGTGTCCAGCTGTCTACTATTATTGTACCACATTGATACTTAAAATTCCATTTCACGAGCTATAAAATTTCAAACATCACTAAGGAATTCATATACGCCATTAAATAAGTTCAGAAAAATACATTTGCAGCACAGAAGCAGCAAAGCCACAGCAACTTACTTTATAAGAAAAAGCTGAGTAAATGAATGTCAGCATTACAACGTTGGCTATTTTCAACGAAGGGCTAATGAACCCAACCCTTGAGGTACAACAATACAGCCTTAACAAATGCACTATAAGAATAGCAACAAAATATTAATAATATTATTAAGCTTCCCATATTTCTTCATAAGCAATAAACTAAAATATGCATAAGTCACAAAACAAACCCTGCCAGCACCCCTCTTAACTATTTTTGTTTCTATGCAAAATGAGAAATAACGAAAAACCCCTACCAGACAAACCCCGCCGCATATAGAGCCAGTCCGGGAAAATTTTCATCATCTTGACATGGGAAATAGAGAATGAAACAAACAAGCAATAGTATTTTTAGTGTATAAATATCAAAATTCTCTAAGTGCATTTATTGAACATAACCGAACTTTCAAAACAAGGACTAATTGTTGGCTTTATGCTGTTATGTATATTCAAAATTCGCAGCATTTCCTTCCACTTAGAAAGCTTCCTTTTATCACTAAAATTAGGAACGAAAGCAAGAAAACTCACCTTGCTTAACATAACAACAATAAAACTATTTTCAGCAACTTTACTTTCATCCAATGTTGTATCGTCTTTAAGTACTTTCCCTTGATAAATCAGCATCTGCTGCGCCGCCGGATAAACATCCGCTCCCTGTACATTCTCTATGTTTTTCTTCACTTCAACCACCTAAATTAAATTAAATTAAGAAAGGAAAATTACTAAAATTAAACTAAACAGCTGAAAAAATAGAGAAAAAAAAACGTAAAAGCCTGAATAACCTAGAAAAAAATCAAAAAAAAATACACCAAATTGAAATTAATTACTGAGATTAAACCCTAAAACAATAATTAATAGTTTACAATCAGTATAATTAGCGTGAAAATCGAAGAATTAAAGCGACGAAAGGGAGATGAATTACCGTATCTTCAGGTTTGACTTCGATCTCGAAGTTAGTACCCTTCAAAGTCTTTACAAAAACCTTCATTATCTTGAATCCGAATAATAGTCGATTATTCCTCTCCGGCGGGTGAACACTGATCTCCGGTGGCCGCCGGATAGAGAGAAAGAGAGTAGAGGAAGAGGCAAAGTAGGAGTCGATGAGAAATTAAAGAAGTGGGCTTTGGTTTTGTTGATATTAGCTGGACGAACAGGGGTAGGAATTGAGTAACGGCTCAGTTTATTTCTGAAACGGTGTGACACCCAATTATTTGACGGCACGTGCAGAGATGTGGAATTTGTGCAACGTGTTGTGCTTTTATTGGGTGGTTAGGAGTGAGAGGAAAAAGGAGAAGAAAGCGTTTGTCTACGTGAGCAAAGCGCGCAGAGAAGTAAAGATAATCCGAGTTAGGTGTAGATCTGATAAATTTGATAAAATTAATATTTTATATTATTCGTATAGAAATAATATGTTTTTAGGGAATACTTTGATTTGATTTGATTGTTGGAACTTTTGATTTTTATTTGTATTATTAATTAACTATAAAATTAAAAGTTGGGTGTTTTTCACTCAGTTATCATTGTTTACACATTTACAAAACAGAACAGTGTGGATCTCATATGCTTTTTTTTAATAATTTATTTTTTAGATGATTAAATTCTAATTAAAAATCAATTGCTTTAGATTTTTTAGTTAATGATAAAATTTTAAAAAAAAATCCCGGATAAAAAGGACGTCAAACATAGATGACGTGTCATAGATTTTAATATATATATATATTTAGGTCCTCAATCTTTCAAAATAACACAAATTATACAACTTAAATCCCTTTAAATTAAAAAAATTAATTTTGGTATAAAAATTTATTTGTATTATCTTTCAGTCCTTGAATAAAAAGCGAAGAGAGAGGGGTCGTTGGATTCCAATAATGAGAAAAAAAATCATCATTCAAGTTATTTTTTACCACTAAAATGGATTTCTTTTATGTTCATGAGTTCCATAAGATAAAAGAAGCTTAATGGTGGTTTTTTGGTGCCTCAATATCTCCTAAAAAGAGAGATCTAGATTGAGAAAGATAAATCTAAAGTGGTTTGATTTCGAGTATGTTGGCCATTTTTTTTGTTTTTTGACTATTTTTTGGTGTTTTAAGTTGATTGGTTGGTTTGTGGGTGTTTCAAGGATATTAACGAGGTATTTTTAGATTGAAATAACTTTAAAATTAGGTATTTTGGCCAAAAGAAACATTCTTTCAACTTTTTGGCCACCACGACAATGGTTGGAAACTAGGCTGCAACGTGTTGTCTGTGTATTTAAAAAAAAATAGAAACAAACGACAAGTTGTCCATCTATTTAGAAAAACAATAATAAAATAAAACAATCAAGCTCAGGCACACGAGCCTGTGTTTGAAGGCCTACCCACACACCTCCAAGGTTGTTAATTCCATTCTGTTTCATCCAGAATTGCTAAAACATTTTATACCAATTCAAAAAATGGAACAATTTTCATCTCATTTCAAATCTTGATCCGTTCCGGATTTTCCAAATAAATTTCGAGCGGAATGTTCTGGTTTCATTTCACGTGTTCCGTTCCGGGGTTAAAAAGCCATTGAATCAAATTGAACTCGGTTCAATTTGATTAATTAAATCACTCAAGTATAAAAAGCTTTTTTTTTCATTACTATTTTCAATAACAATGATATTAATTTTTTAAAATTAGATTTATCACTAATATATATGGTTTATATTCATGTTATTTTTTTTTCATATTTATACTTTGTAGGAATTTGAGCAAAACAAGAGATACTTTAGATCTCATTAGCCTTGATAATATTGATGTATTGAATGAATGGATTTGTGAAGAACTTAACCTTCTTGATGGAGATGATATAGGTTAGGAGACTATTGAAACACCTTTGTTTATTTTAACTTTAGAGAATGAAGAGATATGTTTTAATGACGAGAATGAGCTTGAAATAATCAACTATTAGAATGTTCAGATGATAACTTTCCCTACATACCACCACAAGATCAAGATCATTATTTCTTTGTTAATGATGAAGATGATGTTAGATTTATGTTTTTTTTGTGTTAAAACATTTTACTTTCATAATATTTTGATATTTTGTTTAAGTTGAATTACTTTAAATTAATGTTTTATTTAATCTTGACTATTTAAAAATATTTTAAATTTTAAAATTATATTTGTTTTGTATTGTGTATTGTATAAATTTAAATTATATTTATTGAATTATATATATATATCATTGGCTACAAAAACAAAACCAATACATCAAACAGCCTTGAACAGAAAAGGAAAAAAATATTCTTGTTTCCACCTTCTCGTACCCTGAGGCATCAGCAGCCATAATTCCTCCAGCCTCCAAAGTCCAACCCCCTCTGCTCCTTACCCATCATGACTACTGATTCACTGAAACCCATTGTCGAAAAGTCCAGAATTTCACTCACCAGAACTCATTAGCAACCCCCAAACACATCGCCTGATTTCCATCCTAAGAAAATGGAAAAGAAACAGAGAAAGAAGGTTAAAAAACCCATGTCAGAAACTGAAAGCAACGGTCTTGATGACATCTCCTGCTTGTTTTTTCAAAAAGGAATAATGGGTTTATTTCTTTTAATCAGTATCTTCAGTCTCCTCCTCAGAGTTGCAGTTTCTCTCCATTCATATTCAGGTGCAGGCACTCCACCAAAATTTGGTGACTTTGAAGCTCAACGTCATTGGATGGAGATTACAACTAATTTACCAATTAAAGATTGGTACTTTAACACTACCAACAATGATTTAAGTTATTGGGGTCTTGATTACCCTCCATTAACCGCTTACCAGAGTTACTTTCATGGTCTTTTTCTCAAGCATTTTGATCCAAACTCAGTCTCGTTGTTTACTTCTCGTGGTTATGAGACACATTTTGGGTAAGAATCGTAACCCATTTGTCAATTTGTGTTCTTTTTATATTTTGTTGAGTTTCTATTTGTATTGGGTTTTGAGTGTTTTGTGTTTTGTTTGCAGGAAGTTGCTAATGAGGTGGACAGTTTTATCATCTGATTTATTGATATTTTTCCCTGCTGTTCTGTATTTTGTTCTTGTGTATTACGGGGGTAACCGGTCCGGTGGAAATAAGAGTGATGTAGCATGGCATATTGCTGTTATTTTAATCAATCCTTGCTTGATCTTAACTGATCATGGCCATTTTCAGGTTTGAAAACAATTTGCGTTTGCTTGTCTTTTGTTTATGATTGTGTTGAATTGTGAAGCATATGTGATTGTCCTTATATTTTATATGGTTTACTTTCAGTATAATTGCATCAGTTTGGGCCTTACATTAGGTGCTGTTGCTGCTGTGCTCTCGCAGAAAGATCTTTTAGCTTGTGTTCTGTTCTGTCTCTCTCTTAACCATAAACAGGTGCTTGTCCCTTTTTTCAGCATTATATGACTTGTTTATTAATTTAAAAGGGCCTTCTGTTAGTGCTTGACTAGTTTGGAGACAGGTGATACATGTTCATTATACCATATGTTCAAGTGTGCTCAACAACTAAGTTAATTGGAAATGGTGACATTTGTTAGTTAGCTTAGGAATTTGTATATTCACATATTTTCCTTAAAGAATAAAAAGGGCAGCTAACCTTATCAAGTCAAATTAGGCTGGACGAGAGCTGAGAGCAACGTGTTTAGCCAGAAATGTGCTCAAAGGAGCTCTTCGGAGAGTGTATGTGTGTCTTTGTTGAATAAACTGACTGCAACATACACGTTTATCGGTTTTAGCAGGAAATTAGCTGAAGGAGCTCTTTTGAGGGAGTGCTGGAAACTATATCATAAATTTTACTGTACAAGTTTTCCATCCATAGCTATAAGGACCTTGCACTTTTTTGGAGAAGTAATTTCCTTATCATGTTTCATATACAGAGTGAATATTTTGCATCGCCATTGTCTGACCAAATTGATTAAAGGCTGGAAGAATAATAACCTAGCAATGATGACTACTCTAGCATGACTGCTTAAGTGTGACCAGGTTCGATAGGGGAATCTGATTAGGAATGTGTAATGACTAGTGAGTGGATGCTCAGTGAAGTCTTATTTCCTGGTTCAGAGTTTGAACACAAATTTATTATCTAATTATGAGAATAGTGGTTGCTGCTTACCAAACAGTGTGATTACATGATTGAGAGGGTTGCTGATTGTTATATCTATTGGACAATTGTAGAAGGTGTTGGTGTGGTTGGTTGTCTGAAGGTTTGTTATTTTTATAATGAAGTCACATCTAGTTTTGTACTCATAATGTATTGATGCTCTGTAACTTTGATTGGAGGGGTTTTAGCCAGAGTCTGTATATTCTGATCAATATATATAAAAGACCTGATTCAGATATCCTTACTGCTGGATCGCCAAGAAGCAGAGTGACATAAGACAATGAATGGATATCTTTTGACTCCTGTTGTCTATCTGGACTTCCTTAATCTTTATTTTGCTTTGGAATATGTAAATGTGTGAACTGCCCATGTTGGGAATATAGAGTAAATAAGTATACAATATCAATTTTTTATAATAGACTGATCAACCATCCTGATGCCATTTTGAACATCTCATATTTGAGTTCATGTCATCATTGACACTGACTGCCTTTCTGTTTATTGCATTTTGTACCTTAAAAGGTAGATTGCTAACTACTCCTGCTGTTTATGATGTGCAACTTGCTTGAATACACTGGAGGATTTCGTTACAGAAATTGCCAGACTTCTGGTGCCAGCCCTATTATTACCAGTCTTTCATTAATCATGTGAAAAGCTGTTAGGTAGACTTAGTGCCAGTGTGGTAGTGTGGTGCCAGCCCTATTATTATCAGTCTTTCGTTAATCATGTGAAAAGCTGTTAGGTAGACTTGTGCCTGTTTGAACCGCACTACCAAACGGTGCCTTAGTCTATGAACTTACTCATAGATTAAGCACACACGGGTGAATTCAAATGTCACCACATAAGTTCCATTTTTTAACATTGTCACATCACTGTTGGCCTAGTCTATGGATGATTTGGTAGACTAAGTCTATCTGACAATCTCTCCAATTATGCACACCAACTTTTCATTGAACCGAAAGTCATGTTGACTCTTATCATTTCATATATGTTTCCTTTCCCTTTCTAATTTTTTGTATGTTTATAAAGATTTATAGTTTTCATGCTTCTCAATCTGGGATATGGACTGTCCATGTTTTATGGAGAAATAACCACATGACATTCTTTTTCCATAAACTAGATGAAAATATATTCAAATACCAGTAATATTTAGTAATAGTTTGTAACACTTCTGCAAAAAAGTGAGAAACACGGAGCAGAAAAAATAGTTTGTTTTTCTCTGTTTTGATGTAGAGACTGATGGGACCTTGAAAATTCTTATAGTTTCCATGCATGCATATTTACAGAGCAGTATTGTATGTTTATAGTGGATCTAGTCCATTAACCATTGTTTTCCTCCACTGAATTGCACTTTCTGCTTGTTGTGTGCATACAAGCCATATTGAGGAGAGAAACAGACAATTTCTGCACAATGAAAAACAAGAAAGTACAAATAATGAATACCTTATATATCCTTGCCGAACAAATTAAATAAAAACTCCTATTGTTATTTTTACTTATCAAGACTTGTTATAAGGTTGATGTTAATTATAAATTCTAAGGTGATGTTTTTTCTGTGTTTTCTTCCAGATGAGTGCGTATTATGCACCAGCGTTTTTCAGCCATCTGTTTGGTAGCTGCTTAAGGCGTAAGAATCCCCCGCTAGAGGTTTTAAAATTGGGCTTGACTGTCTTAGGAACATTTGCTATTGTTTGGTGGCCCTTCCTTCATTCAAGAGATGCCTTTTCTGTGGTATGAATAAGTGCTAATATATTAGAAAAACACAGTTGGTCCTTGTCTTTATTTCCATTGTTTAACACATGTAATTCATTCCATTTCTTTACCTGAGCAATTCACACTTGTTTTTATTTGCATTTGTTAACACATGTAATTCATTCCATTTCTTTACCTTAGCAGTTTGTGCATAATGGCAATTCACACGTGCTATTTCCATATGTTGAACACATGGCCGCCTCTTGTTCCAGTTTGTATTTTAGTGTTTAGCACATGGTCGCTGAAGCTGTGCTCCTTAATGGCACTTCTTCAATTGATCTTTGCTCTTGCTATTTGACTGTCCAGACAAACTGATACTTGACTAGCTCTATGATTGGCAGATGTTCCAGTTTTAGTTTTCTGTTGTGGTATTATATATATATATATATATTTTGTAAGATGCATTTTAGGCAAAGCACAGGCTGTGGCACAATTTCTAGATCTTTTTTTTTTTCCTTCTGTGCATGGTGGCAAATATAAAGAATGACTTCTTTGTCTTTTCTATAGAATGTCTTGCAACCTGTTACATTCTTGTTGGCAAGAATTGAAAGAATTACATGCATGATTTCATTGGTAATTAAAATTGATTGGGCTGCTTGATTAAATTTTCAGTGTAGTTGCCTGCATATGTTTATGTATTTGTATACATGAGAACATTGATTAGACTATTAGAACGAACCAACATGCTTGAAGGTCTTCATTCCTCTCTAAAGTTGATTTGTTATACTCAAGCGATATTTACCCCAACTTGGTGCTTGCTACAGGTTCTTTCACGGCTTGCTCCTTTTGAGAGAGGTATATATGAAGATTATGTGGCTAACTTTTGGTGCTGCACCTCAGTTTTATTAAGTGGAAGAGATTATTTACAACAAATTCTCTGAGGTTTCTCAGCTTAGTCGCTACTATATTGACATTTCTGCCTTCAATGATTCAACAAATATGGTCTCCCAGCAGCAAAGGTTTTCTTTATGGGTTGCTGAATAGTTCTTTGGCCTTCTACTTATTTTCATTCCAAGGTGTGCAGAACTTTCTCAAATATTATATATTTTTATATAATCTCATGTGTAGCAAGTATTTGAATCACTGATCCTTAAATCTGCAGTTCATGAGAAGTCCATTCTGCTGCCGCTTCTGCCTGCAACCTTGTTGGCTATGGAATTGCCTGGTGTACTCTCTATGTTATTAATGCATTCTGCATTGCTCTCTATGTTTCCTCTTCTGTGTCGTGACAAAATGGCTGTGCCTTATATGGCTCTTTCTATGCTTTCCATCCTTCTTTATCTTGCACCTTGTGGAAAACAGCATATTAAAAAGCATCTTTCTAGGTCTATGATCACATTCTCAATTGTGATTTCATACCTGTGCTCCCTTGTTCTTCATATTATATACTTAACCGTTCGCCCCCCTGAGAAGTATCCTTTCCTTTTCGAAGCAATGATCATGAATTTCTGCTTCTCTCATTTCTTAGCCTTTACTGTTTATACCAACGCAAAGCAATGGATGTTGTCAAGACAATCTACATCAAGGGATAAAGAAAAGAAACTTAATTGATTT
>Ga0307515_10010582_pt1 | contig 17660 bp, 12 predicted proteins | sample 17_EM_MG_FD_194513 | JGI IMG/M metagenome (GOLD analysis project Ga0307515, IMG submission 194513) | Populus trichocarpa ectomycorrhiza microbial communities from riparian zone in the Pacific Northwest, United States - 17_EM | ecosystem: Host-associated > Plants > Roots > Unclassified | place...
TATTTACTTCGATGCTTATGCCACCACCTGAGACGTGGAGAGGACGTCCTAGGCTATATAGAGGCCATGATGTGTCCGGGCATATTTTCTTGCTCACACTCTGCATCTTCTTCCTCGCCGACCAGATCGCCCTCAGCCTGAAACCTCGTCCGGCAGTCATTAGTAGGATCCACGCTACTGCGTTGAATGCGGCGCTTGCGCTGTTGGGCATTTGGTGGTGGATGACTTTGATGACCGCTGTTTACTTCCACACTCCAATGGAAAAGATTACCGGTTTTGGTACGTCGGGATCTTCGTTGTACGGCGTCTTGGTGCATTCGATCCCTGCTAATCATAATTTCTTTGCGTAGTAATGGGAACGATCACCTTTGCGATTACCCAAATTGTGGCCCCCAGCCGTTCATCCGCCAGAGTCGGTGTACTGATACCGGAAGACAAGCTCCGTGTAGACGGTATGCATTTGGACTAGTCACTATAATTTGATGCATCTTTGTGCATTGTAAGTCTGTTCTGGCACCTCCTGGCGACAGTTGTGCTGACCTGCGTTGAGATGTCTATGTTCTTTATAATGGAATATCACCCCTGACTTGCATGTGAGCGTTATGATACATTGAACACCTGGTCCAAGAACCCAAAAGGGACCAACCCTGTTCATTGAAGGGCGAAGCCGATTCGGAACCCCTCGCCGGTTGCATTTGTGTTGTTTAACGTACTCGCATCTGGACTTGACGGCCGTTGCAGCGGAATCTTCGCAGCGTATACTCCTCTGCACCTCAATCGTTTGAATTGCCACGGCAATCGTAGGTCTCATTTCGTGCCTCGTCTCGCTCTTAATGGTCTATAGTCCATAGTCGCCCTCATGTGGACCTAGCTAAGGTAAGACGCGAAAGCGACTTGCAGAGGTTAAGGTTGGGGATTGGCGAAAGTTGATAAAGATGTGGTATATTCTAATGCTCGGGGATTACTAGGAGTGTACAAGGGTGCTAATAACTAACATTCGTCCAGTCAGTGGATATTAATATTCATCTATCGACCATCGAAGCATGCCCGCTCAATCAACCCATTATCTCAAGCAATTTTGGGACACAGACATGGATCCACCCTCCTTTCGAGCTCGATCCTTATCCAGCTCGATTAGACGCGCCTGACCTGGGGAGGGATCTGTTGATACACAATGCCGTGAACGAGAAGTCGAAGCCAAGAGTAGAGTCATGAGATCGGGAAAGGATCGAGCTCGGAGCTTATGCTGGCTCGGCGCTTGTTCAGTTTGCTCTCTGCTTCACGCCTCTCCACAATGTCCGGAGTTGAGATATTTGGGATCATTGCAGGAGCTTTTGGTCTTATAGATATAATCAAGCGCTTTGTGGATGCCGTGCGCGATGTCAGTTCCAACCTATGTCGAGCTTGTACGCCGGGCCGGAATTGATCGACTACATTTACAGGCCAAAGATCTCCCGAAGGAATTCTTCCAAGAACTCGATTGTGTTGAACGCGAGTTGGGGAGATTTACCAGTTTATTAAATGACCCTGAGAAATGCGCACATATTCCTCGCGAAATTGTCGAGAATACGATCCCCGCGCTTAAAAGGTCAGTAAAATCCTTTTTGTTTGAAGTCGAAGAAACGTTGAGTAACGTCTTGTCAGCAGAGAACTTTGCGCCATTGTCAATGGCTGTAGGGCTCGCTACCAAAGAAAGTTCTTCTTCAAAAAGATACGACGGTACCGGAGCGGGCAAGAGGTCCATAGTGATATGCAGGAGTTCCACAGAAAGGTTACTCATGTATACATGAGGATAATGGTATGGGTCTACTGAAGGCGAGACTCTTGAACTCATTTGCTGGCTGCAGATTGAACTTCAACTCCATTCAGCCAATCAAAACGGGGAATTAAGAGAGACTGTTCAGGTAGACGGAGCGGAGACCCGGCGGACGATGGAAGAGTTCCACAAAGAAATGAAAGAGAAAGTACAAGCAATACTAGCTAACCTTCAAGTGGGCCCCAATTCAGATGCAACAGGTCAACAGGAACGGACTGTTGCAGAAATTCTTCCAAACAGTAGCGCTTTGCCTGCGGGTCAGGTTCGTGCTGCACCTGATAGTCTCTACAAACCAGCGTTCAAACTTTACATAGCCCGTCCATGATTCCATGGCAACTCCCATCGTAGAATGGGAGTTCTTTCGTGCCCGCTTCAAGGCATTGATAGAGGCATTGAATCGCGGGTATATACTGCAAGAGATCCCAGCGGGACCGGAGCGCCCAGCAAATCCTACGAGGCGTGACGACGAGTCTAAGATCAATGTCGACGATGCTCTGGAGTCGTGCTTTCGTCTATTGAACGATCTGCGACACAAACCGTCAATCGATCCCGTCAATACCTTTTTCACCCTTCGGAATCTCTCCCGTCAATTGGTTTCATTACGCCACTACCTCGACGCAGTGGAAGTCCATCAGCATATAGTCGTGCTCCTCCGACACTTGCAGTCCGTTTCTGCAGCTTTCAACTCCGACTTTACTATCAGCCTGGCCTCACTTGCTGTTTTGCTTGCCGTTACTGGGGAGTTCAAGAAAGCAAAATCAGTCTGCTATGAAGCGATTCGACACTCCAAGTCAAGTTCCACTGGCGATGTCCCCCACAACGCAGTTGCTGTGGCTCTTCGCGTTGCGCTGGCATTGGAAAGTTCAACAGAGGAACTGGAGGAGCTCCTTCCTCTAGCGGAAAAGGTATACGAGAAGCTCCCCGACGGGTCATCGCAGCTGCACCTGCTGAACCGTGCGGACATTCTCTCGGCGCGAGGAAGGACACTGATGCTGAAGGGAGAGACACGGGGTGCAATCAGTGTCCTCAGTGAGGCGGTCGAGCTATACAGGTCCATGGGAGAGTCCCACCCCGCACACCTAAAGCTTGCATTATTGCGTTTAGCGGGGGCACACGAAGCAAATGGGCAACCGAAGGAAGCGGTTCTTTATGCCTCACACGCGGATGAGGTGGTTAAGGAGAGTGAGAGTACCTCTCCAATCCCTCATCATTGGGCCGGTGGCTTCCATATACCCCAGTCACTACAGGGTACCCCCCTGATGAATTTCGCTGCTAGAGGGACAGGGCAGAGGTCCTCTGGTTTACTCAGGAATCTGTTTGAGTCTCCAGCAGTCAGGCCGGGCTTAGGAGCGCACTTGGCGAGGCGGTCTCCAGCAGTCAGGTCGGGCCTAGAAGAGCGCTTGGCGAAGCAGTCTCCAGGGACCAATTTACAGCCTCCACTTGATACATTCCAAAGTCCGCCCATGTTTAGAACGGAGGATATATCGAGCCGGGGTACGCCAAATTTTGTGTTCCTTAGCTCAAGTCTGGCTTACGATGTTTCCAACAGGCCCATTGTTTGGAAGGACCTGGCTGAGGACCCCCACCTTTCCGCTTCAGGGCTTTTGGACACCTGCTGCTCCAAGGGTCAGTCCCAAAGATCTGCCTGGGCAACCGGCGCCCGTGACAGTCAATGTCGAGAGGTCGCCTAGTATTAATTTGTCAGTGATCTCGCATGCGGCCACGGCAGGTGATTGGAGGCGGTGTACGCAGCCGGTAAGTGAGGAAACCAAAGAACTGCCTGGGCCACCGGCGCCCGTGACGGTCACCGTCGAAAGGTCACCTAGTATCAGTTTGTCAGTGATCTCGCACACGGCCACAGCAGGCGATTGGAGGAGGCGTACCCAGCCGGTAAGTGAGGAAATCATCGACTCCAACACTAGTCGGCAGCGGCGCAAAGCTGTTTACATACCCAACCCTCGAGGTTTGGATAGTGGATGGATTTGAGATGTATTATATTGTTCATTTACACTGGCCTGTCTCAATCCATGAGATCTTGAACTGTCCAACGTGGTGAACCGCCCCCTAACGCCCCCCGCATGCACCAAGCCAGTTTAATAGATTTGGCATTAATAAAGTAACATAATATTGCTTTGTGTAGGGCCTGCTTGGTGAAGTCCGTTCATCCAGTGCTTGCTCTGATCTCCCACATCGCGCGCGTCGGTTGAATTGTGTTTAATTGTTGACTGTGTTGTGTCTCGTATGGTCCATTATATGGTCGTCCTACTGGACAGTGACGGAGATAGGAAATGTCTCTTAAATAATATAGGATTTATGACGTGACGGAAAATAAAACTTTTTTTCATCTACTTCTACGGTAGGATTAATTATGTAGTACCAACAGCCGAACCACATATGGAACTAGTGCCCGAATGTACGGAAGCGGGTCTGCAACCCTGCATTTGGCCAATACCCTGTAACCAATGGAAAACCCAAACCGTACCTACTATGACGAGAACACCAATATTCCGACAATTTAAGAGTACATGACTGACATGGGGCCCTCCTGCGGTTCTTGCCCCAGCTCAATTACGTGCTGGGCTTTGACAGGGCCACCAAAGTCAAAGGTCCAGCCGCTCTTTCGGTACAGCACGCTGTATAGCCATTTTTTGTTTATGGAGTGATATATCCCCCTCCTTTATAGAGACGTCACTTGTCTCCTCAGCTAATCGACGCCGGGTCTTCCCTGAAAGGTTTGCAATAAGCGTACAACCCGTTGCAGCGAGCTTGACCAAAAAATTTTCGGACTGGCTTGGACCTGACCACAACTTCCACGTAGTTCCAAGCGGTAAGTTTCTTTCTGAAACGCAAATGGTGGTCATTGCACCTGGCTGGGGGCTACAGTTGACCTTGGGCGCTGGCCCCCTGCCGCTCTCTACTCGTCGCCGCCATTTCATGGTCGTCGCTGTCCACGACGCGCTCTAGCCGGCGCTGCCTCGAGCAGCGCCTGGTGTATGGGCTTTCTTCCCTGGCCTCTGTCGGGTCTGGTCACCCTCCTGGGGTCTCTGGTGCGTCGTTTTCCCTTTTTCAGGCGGATTTTCCGATTTTCTGGCCTTCCGCTGGCCGCCTCGTGTTGGCGGTGCGTTGTGCTGCCCGCGGCCATGCGTTACCGGTCGCTCGTGTTCGAGTCCCCTCGTATACCCTGGGGACCCCAGCTCCGTGAGTCCTTCCCCCTTCTTCCCAAGCTATGCGGCCGGCCTGTGGCTCGCTATTGATCGCCCTAGGGCATTCCCCTGCGGGTCTAGGCATGGACAAACGGTTGGGCTTAGCGAGTCCCTGCAGCTTAGAGTGCATGCGACCCTTTGTCCCACCCCCTAGACCGAGGATTTTACAGCACCGCGTGCACAGTCAGCCGTCCCCAAACGTTGGGGCCTCGGCCTAGTCAAACCAGCCGACCGCAGGGGAGTCCTCTCCCTGTCGGGCGTGCTGTTAGGGCATATGGCATCCCCTTCATGAGTAGAGCTGGGGCGTCTGGAAACAGCGCGCCCCCGCCCCTCTGCTCAGGAGTAGGGACGGCAGTGCAGTAAGCTGTCATCTTCGGACGACGGACGGCGCATCCGGACGACGTCCTTTCCCTTCCCCCATCTGTGTTACGGTGCATCTTTCGGATGCCTTGGACGTTACATGCCCCACCACGGTGGTCCACGAAGCTTGCCTGTCGCATGCTGGGGTAGACACCGCCCCCCAATTGGTCAGTGCGCCCTCACTTGAAACTGGGTGAAGGTCTGGGGTTGGGGAGGCAGCGTATCTCTGGCTCGAGTCGTGCTAAGGGCGTTGCGGAGCCAGCTCTGGTCTTGCCTAGGGAGCCTTTCCCTCACAGAGACGCCACACTCTGTATAATAAACGGCCACGGACTTTTGTCATAACCCTCCCGGTATGCGGGCCCCTGGGTGCTGTGGCCTGTGGAGAGGCGCGGCGCGCACGGGGGCACTCTAATAGCAAACGCTGCGGGAAAAGTGGGGGCCGTGTGATGGGCCCCCATGGAGGGAGCCCCCGAGCTTATTGCACAAGGGGGCGGGTCCCACTCGGCTTGGGAGTCTTTCCCTGAGGAGTGCTGGCGCGATACACTCACTCTAAACCGCGCTTGGTGCTGCATCTACCAGTAACAATTGAGAAGTGGCTAGGTGGCCCTCCACTTGAAAAACGGATTATGGGGGTCCTTTTGGACCCCTGGCTCATTGCGACCTCCCTCAGGGGTGGGTTCAGGAGCTATGGGCGTTGAGAACTGCGCTCACGTCCGCGTGATGGTCAAACACGAGAATAAAAGCTAGTGGCCACGCTCCACTTGAATCCTAGCCAGCGGTTTAACAGATGGCTTTAGTGGATCGGTTCTTCGGGACCCCCACGGATGGAGATGCCGAGCCCGCCCTTTCCAGCTCTTCGGAGTTGTCAGGGAATGATTAACAGCTGCCTCCCCGAATGGCCGGGGCTGTTAGCCGCCTGGGCCCATACCCAGTGAGATGGCGTGGAAGCTCCCAACTCCGTGATCGGTCCTCTGGATCTGCCGGTAACAAAAGCGCCCGCAGGTGGTACCTGCGTTAACAATCCTCCTTGCACTGTGGTGGTACCCACACTAAATCTACCGATAGTTTCTAAGAGTTCTGGCTGGCGACGAGTCGGAACGCAGTCGTTTTCTCTCCTGCTCTTTGGGTAGTTGGAATTTTTTGCTGATCCGGAGGGTAATCCTCTTCTCTTTTAGACTTTCAGACCTTTTTCCTCCGGAACGACTACGATTACTCCACAACACATACGCAAGATATGACTTCACCTGCACAGCGAGCGCGCATTGTTGACGCGGCGGAGGCGGTTCTCATCATCGATGAGTGCCTCTTCGGGCCCGCCTCGACCGCCAAGCGCATTCGCACACCCTTCAAACAGTCCCGGAAACGCCGCCCTGCTACCCGGGCCTCCCCTCGTCCTACCAACCCCTGCCCTCTCGACGACGTAGAGCTTTTGCCGACGCCGAGCCCAGTCTCTGCCAATCAACCAATGGACAAGGCGCCCGCCGCCCCTGAGTGGCAGCCTTCCTTCCATCCCTGGGGTTTCCTCCCGGGCCTCTGCTATCTGGCTGCGGTGCGGGAGTGTAATGTTCATGAGGCGGTCCGAGTCCTGGGTTACTACCCCACGGTTTTCGCACTCAGGAATTCCGTGCTGGTGGAACAGCAACACGTGTTCCTTGTCCCCCAGCGGCCTGGGCTTTATCATGTGGTTACATCCTGGGTCCAGGGAGCCACGGTGCCCCTCTCGGCCCCGGGCCACTACGTCGTAGGTGCCCAGATGCCCAAAGCTGGCCCTTCTTTGCCACGGGCAGGCCCTTCTGGCGCTAGACCTCCCTGGGGTGCTAACGCGTCTTGGGGTAGGCCTTTGTCCCCCGACCTCCTCCGTCCCCGCCCAGCTTTCCGAGCCCCTCAGGCCCCAGCGGGAGGCCAGTACGGGCCCCCTCCCCCGAGAGCACCCCTGCCGCCGCAAGAGACTCTGTTGAGAGACAACACTAGGTTTGACGCTGATCCCCCGGGCTTCCAACACAGGAGGAACAAAGGGAAAGGCAAGGGCAAGAACAAGTTTGTGCCTTTTACGCCCTACTCCACAGACCCACGATCCCGACGACCTTCCTCCCCTGTCGCTAAATGGAGGGCGGCCATATCAGACCCGGTGGATGATGCCATGAATGGCTTCCGCGCGGTGTTGGATGAGTACCCAGCAGCCTTGACTAAACCGGCCTGGTCTGATCTTTTACTCTTCCTGAATAAGGCCAAGAAGCAGGGTGGAGATAGCTTCGACCGAAAAGCTTTCATCCCAGAACTGAAAGTGGAGTTCGACTCCCTTCTAGAGAAAGTGCAGGCTGCCGCTACGGCCCAACAAGACGAAGAGCAGCAGCGGGAGATTGCGCTGGCTGAAGCTTCTAATGCGCTTACAGAGATGCTCGAGGAGCTCAAGGCGCTGGATCACGACATAGCAGAGCCTCTGCCAGGTGCAGACATTCCTGCGTTGGAGTCCCAGCGGCGCATCTTGGGAGCAAGGATAGCGGAGCAGGAGAAGCTAGTGGATAAGATGGACGGCGCAGAGGAACCCGCGGATACGGAACCTCAGGGCGCCCCCTCTGTCGCTGCCCCTGATGCCCCCCCAGTCGCTCTTAGGCCCTCCCACGCGGAGCTTTGGCCGGAGACTAACTATCAGGACCACGCCGACCGCACCGCCCCTCTTTTCCCAGTGGTTACAGGGAAGGCGCCGTTGGCCAGTCTGAAGCCGGTCATGCGAGACCAAGTGGATTCCAAGCTATACCTTCCTCGCTCATTGGAGCTGTACTCTTGCGACGAGCTCGCCAAGCTCGCCCCTAAAAGAGGGGCTCGATGGAATAACCGATACGAAGACCCCTTGGAGCCCGTCAAGAGTTGGTCCTGGGCGGAATTCGAAACGGTCTACGACAAGCCGGGATACCATTTTATGTTCGCCAGGGTCGCGCAGCTGGGGCCCATGTTCAAGGACCCCAAGCTGACGCTGCTCCGTAGTAAGCTTGCTCAGCGCTGGCAGTGTGAAGTCCACTTTGAGCGTATGAGCCCTCGGCAGGACTGGATGCTTTGCACGGTACCCTCGGGGTCTAAGGGCGAGTCGGAAGCTCAGGCCTTTGATCTCATCAGACTAGCAGAAACCAACGCGGTTTATGTTATCCGGAGATTCGCACCCATGAGCAGGGCCAGGGACTTGGAATGGGTGGTCAAAGGTTCCGTGGCTGACGAGAATTCGATCTTCCTCCAGATGCGCAAGCGGCTCTTGGAGTTTGAGACCGGCGATGTCCGGTTGGGATGGCGAGTCCTGGGAGTAAGGAAGGGAGGAGCCACCTCCAAATTCAGAGGCACATTCACCCTCGAGTCTGAAGATGTCTACTGGCCTTGGTCGTTGGAATTCGGCCACAAGCATGGTTCTGTGCCAGACACATCCCCGCTCCTCAATTTCGAGCCCTCTTGGTCAGCGAGACGTCCTTACGCGTGCCAAGGTTGCTATTCCTCGGACCACTTTACGGCGGAATGCCCCCTACCGTTCATGAAGTTGGGGGGGCTTTCCATCATCAGCATGCCGGCCAGGAGTTTGGTCCTGAGTAAGAAAGCAGGCGAGCGGGTCCTTGACCTCGAGAAGGCTACTTGGCAGCTCCCGATCAGGGTGCCCCCCTCTCCCTCGGTTAAGAGTGCCGCAGCGCCTCGTCATGCCCGCCTCCCAGGACAGCCAGCGGCGCCCCCCGCCCTGTCAGTGGTGGAAGAAGAGGGCCTGGATGTAGATGTGGATATGGAGGAATCTGGCGACGAAAGCGTCTTAGAGCAGGAGGAGCCGTCGCGCATTACTGCCCTTTCGAACTTCCTGTGCGGGCGTCTGCTAGGGAATGCCGACCCGGTGGTGGGCCTTAATAGGAAGTTGATCCACTCGGTATGCAAGTTCTTTGGTGGTTCGATCCACCCTGTCCTTTTCTCTCTTCGGCGTGACGGACACCTACCAGTGGACGTCTCCAACGAGGTCTTGTTTGACGAGTTCACTCGCCCCCCCTCAGAATTTTCTGCTAGTCCCCCTGGCAGTAAGCCTTTACCCCATTATTGCCATGCCGCTCTGACGGGAGCTGGTCTAGACCCCATTGGAACCGAGCCCCCCTTTGTCCAAGGTGCTGTGCGCCTTGGCTCGCCCGTGGCTCCTGTGCCTACTGAATGTATGTCCCTGGCGCTCCCTTGGAGATGCCGATCTAACCTCGTTTTAGCGTTGCCGGTCCCTGGGGACGCGCAATACGTGACTCCTGCTGTACTAGGTGCTTTTGTGCGCTCCCAATCACACGTCAGCGCCACGCCTACGCCCAACCCCGCCCCAGCTTCCGCTCCTAGCGCAGTCCTTGTATCCCTCGAAGCCCCTGCCGAAGCTCTCACTCCGGCGCCCGCCCCTGCCGGGTCGCATGCTGATGGATCCTTGGTCCCACTGGACAATCCCGTTGTAAGCGGCTCCCCTGGGATGGCCAAGTACTACGCACCCGCGCCCCAGCCCATCCAGCCCTCGCAATCCTCTACGTTCACTTGGCCGGATAGCCTGCTCGATGTAGCACCGGCGCCTGCGTCCCCTGCCGCTCCCGTTCCCCAGCAGCCTGCGGAGGCCCCTGTGGAGCCTACGGAGCCTTTATTTTTCGACCCTTCGCCCCCTGCGGTCTTCGCCCCAATCCCGAGAGACTCAATGGCCAACCGGGCTCTCTCGTCCATGGCTATGGGTCGTACCATAGCTGAGGACCTTATGGATATTGAAGCAGGGGTCCCTCTACCCTCTTTGGAAGCTCCGATTCTGCGGAACCCCCTGGTCGGTAACGGCGACGAGATAGACGACATTCTCTTCGCGCACATTAGGCCCCTGCAGGGTGACGCTTTGATCAGGGCTGCGGGCGTCCTCCCCAGCGAGCTCCTACCTGCGCGGATGGCAGTACCGGCCCGTCCCGCCCCCGCCCTTGAGCCCGATGTCCCGTTGACAACATCCGACTCCATCCCACTGACTCAGGAGCTCTCTTACACTGTGCGGAGCCCTGTGGACACCTACTCTGACCCCTCGCTGTCCCAGAGCTTGGTTCACCTTGCGAAGCTTTTCCCCTCCGTTAGCAGCGAGACGTTCACGTTGGTGTTAAACAAGACGAACGGTGACCTGTCGGCCGCGTCCGCCTGGATGCAGTCCGTGGCCGACGTCACCAAAGCCAAGAATGTTTTGACGGAGGCCTTCCCGGACGCACCTAGTAGGGACGTGGAGAGCGCAGTGAGACTCTGCAAGGGAGATTTTTTGCTCTCGTTCTACTGGTTGGCAAAAGATCACGAGCATACCGCAGAGTGGAGCGACTTTAAACAGGTCAGAGGCAAAGGAGTGATGGATGTGGAATCCTTAGCGCCGGATTTCCTCTATGACGATCCTGCTACTGAAGCATACGAATGGCAGTGGTGGCAAATCGCTGTCTCTATCCGGCGCCATCGCGTGGCTGACTACCCGGACGTGGTGCCGATGTGGAATGCTCTGGCCAGCGTGTCTACGGCTACGAGGGAGATTACCCCGCGTTTCATGGACTACGTATGCAAACTGGGAGCAATGAATACAGATGGAGACGGCTTCAAGAAGGCAGTCAAGACGCTGAGGTCTCAACCTGACTTCCAGGCGATAGAAGCAGTTGCGGGGCCCGCAATCCCCTGCGGACGTGACGACCCTAGAGACGCAGCCTCCACGATTCTGCAGGTTTTACTCTCGGATGGTTACATCTCCCCGCCGGCGGCTGCATGGCTTGCCATACGGGTTTCTGGCTCGATGACCATGTACTTCGCCATGACGCCCCTCTTCTTGGCCTTCCCAGTGGTCCGGCGCAAGTTGTGGAATGACCGTAATCTCCACCTCTCCGCCTGGGCTGACACCAACATGAAAGCTAGGGGTGGTACGAACAGTCCCACAGGCTCAAGGATCAGCGCCGCGGATGCTAAAAGCGCCTATTCAACAGTCATCCCTGCGGCAAAAGGAAAGGATTTACACCCGATTTTCTCGAAGGAGTCTAGGCGGTCGAATCCCAAGGTCGTTAAGCGGGCACCGACCCGCGCGCAGACAAAAGCGGCGCAGGATAAGAAGAAGAAAGCGGAAGTGGCTGCCGCCCGACTCGCGAAGAAGGGCGCGGACATAGAGGCCCAGATCGGTGCGGAGCTTGCGCTCATGGAGGACGAAAAGGAGAGTGAAGAATGAATCCCAATCCTGCTCTATAGTGACTCGTATGGTCTCGGGTTTGTTTTTCCGGTTTGGTTTCTTGAGGACTGGTTTGCGATGGCATATCCTTTCGGTTTTTTCTTTTTTTCTAGCTCCTATGTAACGCCTCTTGACCTCGGTCTCGTGGTGGCTCTGGAGCATCACGTTTGGTCCCGGAGCTTGGTTTTTACTAGTTTCGCTTTTGCCCCTCTCGTCTGACTTTAGCTAGTGGTGTAACACCCGATAGGGAGTGTGGTCAGCTGCCCCCCGGCGCGCTCCCTCTATAGATTCGGTTTTTTTCAGGTCACTCACGGGGCAATCCCCCTCTTAGCCGCCATGGACTACAAACTCGCAACCTCCAGACGTCCCGCAAAGGCTGTTGGCTACCCGGCTCAGGGCCGAGGGGCCGACGGTGACGGCGGGGGGACAGCGGGTACCCCCCCGGTGGGCGAGGGGGCCATCGGTGTCTCAAACAGCCAGATATGCGAAATCCCCCTCCTGACGGTGTCACAACGGAGCGCCGGCAGAGCCAAGAACAATCCGCGTCCCAACCCGACCGCAGGCTCGTGCTCCGGGCCTAACAAACGCGTGGGGGCGCTTTCAGATGGCTCGGAGCCCATGCCTAATGCTATGTCCCCTAACCCTCCAGATCCCACTGATATCCCTCTGATCAATAGAACCTTTAGAATAGCAACTTGGAACATGAATGGGCAGTCTAGGATAGGCGCCTCCGGGACATCGGAGCGGAAGCTCCCCTTTGCGGAGAAGCTACTACACGTGGAGAACCTGGATGTCTTGATACTGACCGAGTCCCATACTGGGACTTTGGACGTCTCTAGGTCGACCGCTGTCTTGTGCCAGACGGGTCTTGCCACCGCTATGGCGGGTCTGGCTATATTGACCAAGAACAACGGGGACTGGTACTCCACCCAGGAGGAGATACTGGTCCCGGGCTACGCTGCCCTGGTTCGCTTGAACCACAGACGGTCTGTAGAGTCCTTTTGGCTCCTCGCGGTATATGCAGATACTTCTGGGTCCTACGCGTCCCTATTGTCCTTCTACGAGCTGCTTTATACCAAGCTCCGCGATTTTGTGCAGACGCTGCCGTTGGGTACATGGCAGGGCTGTGTTGCAGCAGGGGACTGGAACTTCGTGGTACACGATGGGGATAGGTTCCCCTTCCGGAACCGACCTTCCAAATTGACTCGCATCAGGGCCGCATTCGAAGACATTGCTCGGTGCTGTAAGATGGTCGACTCAGCGGGTCCGGCACCCGCACCTCGCCTCTGGACTTACTCCAAAATGACCGCCTCCGGGACGTCGTTCTCTAGATTGGACAGGATATATTTGCCTGACCAGGGCTGGGCAACGTCTGGGTCAGACGTCTTAGGTACTAACTGGTCAGATCACCGAGTTGTGGTCGCCACGATTATGGTAACGGCACCCAAAGTGCAGCGTGCAGTCCCTGCGCCCAGGTTACCTGGTCTCCCCCTTTTGGACAGATCGAAGACTTTCTGGCCTGATGTTTTGCGGGGTTGGGAGGCGATGGTCAACCTCCCCTCCGTAACACTGGAATCCTGGTCTGATTTCAAGAAGTCCACTTTGGCCGCGGGTATAAGTGCCCGCAACCACACCAAGAAGGATGGGCGGAAAGACTGGGTTTCTGCTTTGCGGCGGGAGAAAGTGCTCCCAGAGGAGGCCCTGTCGGCTGCTACCAAGGCTCTTCGCGATTTAAGGACGAAAGAGCGGCATCACGGCCGCCCTGATGCGGTTTGGCCTACGGCTGTTCCTCGGTTTGATACGCCTCCAGCGGCACGCCGCCCGGCTTGGGAAGCGAGTCGAGACTCCCCATGGGCCTTGCCAGTCCGAGTGGTTCAGCGTAGAGGAACGCCCCCTTCCTCTCATGAAGCTGGTAAGGCTTCAGGTGTGGGTGCTCCCCGGAAAAGAGTTGCCGACCTCCTGGACGATCGCATGGCGGTCATGGAGAAAGCCACCAGAAGGAAGAGGAAACGCATGGCCGACGAGAGGACGTCAGAATGGTTTAAACAGTCTTCTAATAAGGAAGCGGACGAACGAGGTAGCAGAGCCTCCGTATCGGTGGAGGGCCTTAGAGCACCCGGGGATGCATTCGCTGTTACTGACCTGGTTGGCATGACGGCCATTGCTAAGGCCTACTTCTTCGGCCTCCACACACCAGAGGCGCTCCCACAAGAAAGGCTTGATGAGCAAGCCTCCCTATTATGCGAGGTAAGAGCGAGCTACGAGCACTTACCGGGCCCCCCCGAATTCTGTTCCGGGCCTTATACGAGCGAAGAGGTATTGGCTCTAAAGGAGAGGATGCCGAACACGGCCCCAGGCCCGGATGGCATCCCCTATTACTTCTGGAAGGAACTAGCCCGCAGACTGGATGCTCTGGCGGATTCAAAGGCCCCCTTGCCCCTTTTCTGGCCGGTTTTCCAGGACCTGACGGAAGATATCAGGGCCCGAGGCACTTCCCGCCTCGGGTTCAAGGATGCTAACATCAGCCTATTTTATAAGAAGGGTGACCCCACCCTCGTCTCGAACTACAGGCCCATTTCTTCCATGAATACGGACTGTAAGATGTATACGAATCTGATTAACGGCAGGCTAGCGCCTTGGGCTGTGTCTAAGCTGCATGACGACCAGAAGGGTTTCGTGCCTGGGCGCTTGATGTCAGACCACACTAGGCTGGCCACGGAGGTCGCGCATTTGTGCGACTCGACTGGGACTGATGGGTTCATAGTCGGACTGGATCAAGCGAAGGCATACGACAGGGTGGACCAGGAGTGGCTTCTGTCGGTCCTGCGCGCGATGGGTATCCCCCAGCCCCTGGTTGCTGACATCCGGGACATACTGCCGACATGCCGCTCTAGGGTCCGAGTTAATAGCGGACTGAGTGAGCCGTTCTTTCTTAGGCGGGGGGTTAGGCAAGGGGATCCCTTGTCGTGCCTGCTGTTTAATTTCTCCATAGAGCCTCTTGCTATGCGGTTGCGGGCGGCTATCCGGGGTATATCCGTGCTCGGGCTTCCGCCTGCAAAAATCATGCTTTACGCTGACGATACTAATCTGTTCCTTTCGCCTGCGGACTCGCTGCCGGCCGTGGCCGCTTGCCTGACCTCCACTTCGTATGCCATCGGCTCCCAGTTCAACCTAGATAAGACAGATGTCAAACCGGTTGGAACTCCCGCTTTTAAGCAACTGGCTTACGACGACCCTGTTGCGATTCAGACGTCTTTACCCGGCGCTTACGTGCTTCACCCCTCTGCGCCCTTGCGGATTTTGGGCGTGTGGGTTGGTAGCGAGGATTTTGCAGCTCCGAGGTGGGCACAAATAGAAGCCCATATAGGGAAGATTACGAGGCAATGGAGAGCCATAGGGGCCTCCCTTAGGAACCGCGCGGTCCTCGCCAGCGCCCTTCTGTCTTCAAGGTGCTACCATCTCCTGGACGGTAATGGCATCCCGGCGGCCACACTCTCCCGCATAAGTGGCAAGATATCCCGCTTTGTGCGGGGAGGTTTCTCTTTGATGCCTTACTCTTCGCTGGAATCTCCTATTCGCGAAGGCGGCTTGGGTTGCCCCTCCTTCCGCTCCAGGAAGATGGCTTATGACCTCAGGTTCCTAAGCCAATTGATAACAGGCCCCCAAAAGCCCCTCTGGAAACGGTGGGTGTGGGCAGATCTCCGGAGTGCATCCTCCTCCACACGAAGAGGGGATATTGGGAATCTGAATCCGCTCTTGCAGCGGTCGCACACCAAGGTTTCGCTGTTGAGCGACCGCCTCCGCCAAGCCTTCACCACGGCCAGGAAGGTGGGCCTGGATATTGAGTGTAAGTTCCCTTCCCAAGCGGCACGGGACGGTGCTCCCGCTGCTTATCACGCTGCTATCTCGAAGCAGTCCTCTCGAGGTAGCGGATGTCTCAAATCTCATGGAGTAAGGACTATGGGGTCCGTATTTTCCCCCCCCCTGACAGCGACGTCTTGTGAGGTGTGTAAGAAGGTCATCGCTTTACTCCAGCGGAACATGTCAGCGTCGGCTTGGTCGCCTCTTAGCACCCTTGGCGCCTGCGGGGTTCCCCCTGGGGAGTGCTCGGGAATTCCGGCGCCGGTGATATGGCCAGCTATGGATGGGCCGTTGGGCTGCGTGAGGATACTGACTGTGCCTGTGTCTATCATAGCGACGGACGACCAGATCCGGGCTGCGCAGAAAGGTGGAGGGCGGACTCACCTTGTCCCGTACCCTAAGAAGCTCCGTCCTGTTCGCTCTTACACAGGTCCTCTTGCATGGCCATCTGTAGTACACGCCTGGACAGACGGTTCAGCGTTGGACAATGGCAGAGATAGGTGTACGGCTGGGGCCGCATGGACTACCCCTTTGGGTCTGTCTGATAATGTGTCTCTGGGCGGTGTTCGATTAACGAACAACATTGCAGAGGTGGCAGCTGTTGTGCTGTGCCTGCTGTCTTGGCGGCAGGTTGACTTGGTCATACATACTGATTCTTCCCTGGTGTTGGGACTGACCAAAGGGCGTCTCCTCGCAATGGAGAGAGACGGTTGGATAGATATACCCAGAGATAGGGACGCCGATTCTCTGACGGGGCTGTACAAACACCTCCTATTCCTGCTGCGTGATAGGGCAGGGAGCGTACGGTTCCTTAAAGTGAAGGCACATGGGACCGATATCTACAACAATGAGGCGGACCTTCTGGCTAACGAAGGCCGCAGGTCGGGGCGGCTGTTTGACCTGGCGTCCCTTGTCACTCCGAGCGGGTGGGTAGATGCCTGCCCTGTCCTGGCACACCAGCCAGTGGACGTACTGACTCGGATGGTGGTAAGAGCTTCCACTGTTGCACCAATCCTTCGCCATACTTTCTCCACTTTCTCGGATAGATGGACGGTCACTATAGCGACTTCTTTTGGCGTTCTACTGAACCCTTCTAGATATGCAGTAGGTATCTGGAAGCTAACCATTCCAGTTGGTTTCAAAGAGACTATATGGCGAGAAATGAACAGCGGCCAGGCTATAGGCCGGCACTTCTTCGGAAAGCAGGATAGTGGCTGGCGATGCTCTTGTGGCGTCATCCTCTCCATGGATCACATACTGATGGGCTGTACCGCGTATGATCTGACAGTGCTGCAGGAGGTTCTGGTCAATGCGCTTAGAGCGCACACGCCCCCATTGTTCCTAAGGTCTCTGCGACCTTTGGACTGGCATCCCTCACCTTGGTACCCTCTGATAGCGCTAAGTGGGATCGAGGATGTGCCTATCAAGGCTACCAAGGACTGTTTGAAGCCTTCCAAGGCTCTCTCCGATTCCAGGCCAAAGAGGGAGTGGATCATTGGTTCCTACCTCTGGCAGATCTGGAAGTGGAGGATGAAAGATATCCATGAGGCGGGATTCACGTTCGCGCCGCGCCGGCACGTTGAGTCTCTCGGAAAGGTGCTATTAGAGCCTTACTGATGCTCTCCGGAGGTGTGGGCCCCACTTGGTGAGTGGCCATAGGACTACTTACCCGTTGTCCTAATAAGCCTTCCATCCACCAATGGGAGCGGGACAGCAGTACAGAAGCTTGCTCGTGCTGTTGTGTACTCCCTGCTGTAAGTGGGTGGATAGTCGCTTCTGGACTCCTGGCCTGCGCCGGGACAAGGAAGTGCAGGATGGGACATTAAGCACTTATAGGGCGGTCCAGTACGGCGCTGCTTCTCATCCGAGAGAAGCGGCCACCTTGCCTACGTTGGACAGGAGGCCCCCCGCAGGTTTAGTGGGTATTCCGTGGCGTAAGTGCCTTGAGCCGGTCACGGCGACCCCCACACTCCCAGCCTCTGAAGCATGGTGATGCTGTATTGGCGCCTCCAACAGGCAATGGGGTCTTAAAAAGATTCCTGCGGGTACTGGCTGGGAGAGCTCTAGAGAGCAGGTGGTTCCCTAGTTGGAGTGGGGCGCTGGTGCAGAAGCTTGCTCGCACTGGTGGCAGAGCCACCTCCTTGTCCAAAAAAAAAAAAAAAAAAAAAAAAAAAAAATTTAGGACTGCCGGCCCCTTTTGGCCAAAAAATAGGATTTG
>Ga0307515_10010583_pt1 | contig 17660 bp, 5 predicted proteins | sample 17_EM_MG_FD_194513 | JGI IMG/M metagenome (GOLD analysis project Ga0307515, IMG submission 194513) | Populus trichocarpa ectomycorrhiza microbial communities from riparian zone in the Pacific Northwest, United States - 17_EM | ecosystem: Host-associated > Plants > Roots > Unclassified | place...
ATATAGAGGGCTATAACCTATTAAAATACTAAAGAGACTATAGGAGGTTATATTATAGGACTTTATTATTAAGTTACTAAAATTAAGAGATCCTATTATAGGACAAGATTATAACGCGATCTTAGTAATAGTGGACAAGCTTATAAAGTAGGGATACTTTATAGCGTATATAGAAGAAATATTAGTAGAAGATATTGCTAGAATCTATATTAAAGAAGTATTTATAAGATATAGAGTACTAAGTAAGATTATATCGGATAGAGATCTAAGATTTATAGCAGTATTCTAGGAGGTATTCTTAGCAGAGTAAGGAGTTTAAGCAGTAACTTTTACCGTATATTATCCGCAGATAGACGGTTAAACGGAAAGGTTAAACTATATACTAGAGCAGTATCTAAGGCACTATATTAATTACGTATAAAACAATTAGGTATATAGTTTATATACAATATAACACTATAAGAAGGAATGGGTATGTTACTATTTAAGGCGAATTATGGATATAAGCTAAGAACATTATTATTACTATATTAAGCAAAGAAGATAAGTAGCACAGCTAAGTAAAGGATGGAGATATTAATAAATCTTTATAAGAACCTTATAGAAATAGCTAAAGTAGTATAATAGAGAATAAAGAAATACTATAATATTAAGAGATCTAAGGGACTAGATCTTAAGGAGGGAGATAAAGTATAGCTACTATATAAAAATTTCAAGAGTCGACGACTAAGTAAGAAGTTGGACTATATTAGACTAGGACCTTTTAAAATTATATAAAGAATTTTACTAGTTACGTTTAAGTTAAACTTACCAGCTAAAATAAAAATCTACCCTATATAGTATATCGCAATGCTAGAGCTAGTATATGGGAATATTAAGTTACTAGTTTACGAAGCAGACATATATAGAGGACAAGAAGAAGACAAATAGTAAGTTTTAAAGATTGTTAGTTATAAGGACGTTAACGATAAAATATAGTATAAGGTAAAGTGGATAGGCTATAATAAGACTACCTAGGAACTACTAAAAAATTTAAAGAACGCTATAGGAAAGGTATAGGAGTATTAAAAGAAAATAGGTTAGGTAATATTAATAAAGAAGGATCGCTAAAGAATAAGTTACCTAAGGGGGACCTAAGAAGAGCGACTGCCGAACTACTTAGAGTTGTTCCCTTTATAGGAAGAGAGTCGGTTCTCTTATTACTAAGTTCCTATAGACCTTATTCTATAAGCTTCCACTCCTTAGAACAAACCCTTTTACGAACCCATTTAAGACGCAGAAGACGAGTAGAGGCTAGAAGACGAGTTTTAAGAGTACGCTGTTAAGCAGCCGCAGCCTCTTATTCCGCCTCTTGCGATTAACGTAATTTATTAAAAGCGCTTAAGAGCTTACTATTGAGCTTCGTAGTAGTAGATTAAATATAAGACCCTATAATAAATTACTTAGGGAACTTATAGACTACTAAGAGTTATAGAACGCGTATACTTAGTATTAGAAATAGAGCGAACGTCGCAGGACAAACGAATATTTGCTTTAGTGCACTCTAAGTAAGAGAAAGGTTGCTAAGATAAAGGACTCGCCAGCGTAATATAAACTAACCCCTCTTTTACATAACAAGAATATAAAGATAGTATTATTTTATCTAGCGATAGCACTATAGCGACAGTACGAGCGCGACGGACTAAAGAAGAAAGAGAAGTTACTTTAGGTATAATAAGTAACGATATTAATCAAATTAATTAGACGGATATTATACCTCTAGTAAACGACTTAGAGATATTTGGAATCTTTAAGGACGAAGATAAAGAGGAGGGAGATAGTATTACGGATGCTTTAAGTACAATATTATAACTACTTAGAGAGGAGTTAGAAGAAGCTAGTTAGTTAATATAGGTATAGTCTAGGATAGATCCGGTAGAACTATGTAACGAGGAATAGTAACTAAGTTATGTAATATAATCTATATAATCTGTATAATTTATATAATCTGTAATAAAGTAGATAGAGTATATATACCTTACGTATAAGGAGGGTTTTCTAGGAGTATGGTTGTATATTTAAAGGACTATAGTTCCTACTGTTGGAAATAAGGCAAGTGGTCGTCACGTGTTATTACGTGCCGCCGCGGCACTAACGCGGCGAGGAGCCTTATGCTCCTCGTCCTCCCTCATTCTAATGAATAAAAAAGCTTTATTAACCAACATCACTGTAACCCTACTTGAGTAGTTGTTATTGGTAAGTCACCCTGTGTGACTAATACTAATTAGTGGTTGAATATATAGTTAACTACAGAGCAGCTAGGTTTTTGAATAGAAGAGACAGTCTTATATAGGGGTGCTATATGCGCTTATATGGAATGGATCCTGGCGATACTATGCTACCTTAAACTTACGGAAAACTAATAATAGAAGTGTTACTGAGTACTAGGAGATACTAAGTTGCGTCTATTATATAGAATAACCGCGTTTATAAAGATTTGGTTGAGTACTTTAGGTCAGAAGTGTTACTAAACCTATGGTCTTAAGTTAATGTCCGAAACGCGTTAAACGATGTTTAAAATACGTTAAACAATATTTTGAATTGCCTATCTCTTGATAGTAAACCTATGAGATCCTATAAAACCGAAAATCCTACCTACTTTTGACGTATAACACCCCGTTAATTCTACACCTACTATGGCGTTAACCTACCTAAAAATATAGAATAAAGCTATAATTGACCTTGCAAACGCTAATAAATAAGACTTAAATGGATTTTTATTATACCGTATGGCATATTATAAGGACAGTAAATATAATAATACCGCGCTATAGGAATATATAAAGGAGGACTTTGTTAGATGGATAAAGGAAATATGGGCCCCCGTGAACAAGGATATTGTATAGGACTTCCGTAACTTCCTTTAGGAGAATGGAGTATTTGTCCCTAAGGATGGGGGTACTATTAAAGATAATATTTAGGAGCAGGTTATTGACGCAAAAGAAGAGCATAAATGGACCCTATAAGAAATTGAGCACTAATTACGTACTATAAGGAAGCTTAACTTATGATAGAACCTAGGTAATACACCTCTAAAGATGAATCTACTTTTGTCTTTAACCCCTCTATATCTAATTTAACCTATAACTTTAATGTTGAATACTATACCCTAATAAGAGTAGGTATAGGATCCTATTGCTTTATAATTTAATAGCCTTTGGACTCTACCGACTAGACCTACGTCCCTACTATAGCCTGTAATGTAAACCCTACCTCTATCTTAATCTTAAATTGGAGGTAGTTTAAAATTGCTTATAGAGCTTATAAAGCTTTATTTGGATTAGGAGAAGAAGTTTGGCGGGGAATTATATAATGTTCTTAATTCGAAACTATATATCTTCTATAACTGTTGCTAGAAGGTAGGAATAGAGTCTAATTAATACTATAACGCCTATTCTGTTATGCTTAAGGGTCGAGCTAATACCTTCTATTATAATTATTTGGTAGGAAAAGGATATGATTTTAACTATATGATATATAAGTTAAGATGCCACTTTAAAATAGAAGAGAATAAGTAGCAGTATATATTAGAATGGAGAGAGACTACCTTTTTAAGGATTATTGCTATAAACCTAGGTGTCCCTCGGCTTAATTATCTTTAAAAGCTCTTTAATTAACTTTAGATGATTTAGTATGGTTTATCCGAATTATATTAAGAGGATTTTAGCCTATATAATTAAGTTATTAGCGTATACTAAAGCGTTAAAGAATATAATCTTGCTCTCTTTAGTCCTATAAATACTTATAAAAGAGTATATGCTTAACTAAGATCTTCTATTAGCACTGCTCTACGCTCTTAAGAAGTATAGCAATTTAACACCTAACTTTAGTTTACTTTAATTAACCCGGACGACCCGGCCGACTAATACGATTATAACTGGACTAATTAAATATATGGTGGCTATAGTAGGTAATATAGTAGAGGGTATAATTAACAACTATAAAGTAAAGGTGGAGGTCCTTGTGGAGGTTTATTTTAAAGTAATTATTAGAAGAAGTGCTACATTTATAAGAAACCGAATTGCTGGTTAACTAGGCATTCTCTTAATAAGCAAAAGGAGGTATATAATAAGTTTTACCAGAGTATAAGAAATATTAGAAATTATAAGGTTACTATAGCCTACTTCTAAAACTTCTTAGTTTAATATAAAGGCGTAGAAGATTTTAAGGGTGAGGTTAATAAGGCTAAACAGCTCCTTATAGATATAGAATTTAAGGACTACTTACCTAACTAATACTTTATTAAGTATGGTAAGGTAGATAGTATATAAACTATTACTATTCTTAATAACTAATTTACGCTCCACTCTATTACGAAGTTAGATATCTTTAACGAGCTATAGAAGAGTTCTACGTTCTTCTTTAATAACAGATACTTGGCGAATGTCTTCTATAGTATTATGCCAGACACTAGAGCTGCAGGAGTATCTATAGCAGGAGAACCTTAAGTTTAAGCCCTTTAGTAGCTTAATAGCTCTGTTTAAATTAACTATTTAACGGCAGGCTAATATATAATTTGTTTTGGCAAGGGTACTGCAATCTCTTTTGGCACAATTAGGGTCCGAACCCCCTTGGGGTGCATTACTTTTTACGTTATTCCTATAAATACCCTATTTCTATTTTGCATTAAAGATATAGATAAATTAGGTGATAAGCTTAATAACCTTAAGAATGTACTTGTTTAGGGAGATAATTAGGTGCCTGTTATACGCAAGTAGGGTTACCCCTGGTTGCTTCTTTATTAACTAGAAAATAGTGTTACTTAGAGCTACTTAACTAAGTTAGAGTTACGTTAACTATACCGTTGCTTTAGCTACCTATTTATTTACTAACTACTTAGGGTCCTTTAGCGAGTAGGCTATAAAGTTAAGGTTAAGGCGATTAAGCATCTTATAAAGTACTGCTATTACTACTAAATAAACTAGAAGTTCCCTAGCCAATTTAAGTTTAGCCTTAAAGATAACTATAACTTTAACTTCTGTATTACTATTGATGTTATATATCTTAGCGGCAAGCTAGTACTCTAAGTTATTGACTTTTTAACCTCCTTCTAAGCCGTACGCTTTTTAAAGGATATGTTAGCTAGAAATATATAGGATACCCTTTAATTATACTGGATTGATGTTTACCTAGGACCCCCTAATTAAATCGTCTATAATATAAGAAAGAACTTTTTATCTATAGAGTTTTGATAATAGATAAAGGCAATAGCAATTAAGGTTAAGGAAGTCCCTATTAAGGCATATAATAGCGTTAAAAAAGTGGAATAATATTACGCGCTATTACGCCGCGTATATAAGATTATCTTTTTAGAACTAGAGGACGCTAGCGAAGAATTTACCTTATAAATGGCTGTTAAAGCTATTAACGATTCTGCTGGCCCGGATGGACTTATATCTACATTACTAGTCTTTAGCGCCTACCCTTAAATAACTAATAATTCTCTACTATTTCCCTCTGTTGTGTAATAAGCTAAGGCTATTTATAAGGCAATAAAGGAGGTCTGATGTCTCTACGCTATATATTAGGTTAACGACGTACTAGGAATAAGAAATGGCCTAAATACCTTAACTATGCTTAATCTGCTACTCCAGTCTAAGGTACGCGTATAGCGTGAAAAGGGAGGGTGGTTAGGCCTATATTAACTTATTACAATTAATAGTTAAACTTATACTATTTAGATGCCTTATAGACCTACTTAATTCCGTTTAACTATTATTAAGCCTTACTATAAAGATAATAGTTTTAAACCTTTGCAGGATACTATAGAAGATGCCCTAGAGGAGAGCTATAATTAATGAGCTCTAGAAGGCGACCACGATTCTAATATAATTGTAGTAGATACGCCGTAACTATGACGCGGTAGAGGTCGCCTAAAAGGATTATAAAATTGCTAATATCTTGTTAATTTTAAAGAGCAATTTGTTGCCGCTATTGAGAATGGAGTTGAGCTATTAATGGCCTTTATAACAGCTAAGGAGAAGGCTGATTTTAAACTTGTAAAATAGCTCTGAAAGGAAGGTTATATTATAACCCTAAGAGCTCCTTTCTAAGCATCTAATAAGTAGGAGATTGATGGCCTTATTATAAGAGGAGTTTTTAAATTTGAGAAGTATGACCCTACTAAGTTTGATGAAGTTTGCATCTTTAAGTTAAGAATGGTTAATGAGATTAAAGGCAAAGCTACTGACGCCCTATTTGAGAAATTAAGGCTTATTATCTAAGGTTATAATAATGATGGTAAGGAGGTAATTTTTATATAATCTTCTATAATTTAACGAGCTAGTTAGCGAGTTATTATTACGCTAGCTTCCTCTTTAATAAAGAATGGAATGGCGGTCTATCTGCGAGATATTACTTAGGCCTATACCTAATTAGAGACGCACCTTTAGCGCTTAATATTAGCATACCTTTTAGAGTAAATTTGCTACTAATATCCCGAAGATATAATTATGGTTGTGCTTAAGCTATTATATAGAATTGTAGAGGTAGGAACTTATTGGTGGGCTACCTATAGTAAGTACTATAAAGAGAAACTTTTAATAACTACTTCTATATTTGATCTATACTTCCTTATTATAACTATAGGAACCTTATTTGGAATTATTGGTATGTAAATTGATAATATAATTATCTTAGGAGATGACTAATTTTTAGCTCTTAAAGAAGATAAGCTAGTAAAGGCAAATCTTATAGTAAAGCTAAAGGAAAAGCTTAATTTAGTAACACTATTACTTTTTAATGGATATATCCTCTCCCTAAAGGAGGACTCTATTGCTTTACGCCAGAAGGGTTAAGGTAAGAAGATTAATATTATTAATGTTAACTCTCTGAAATAAGGATACGTGGAGTAACGCGCTTGTGGAGCTTATATTGCTTCTATCTGTTAACTTAAGGCTTTATTTAATCTCTTTATTGCTGCCTAATACTAGGAACTAACTAAGGATGACGTCCTTGCCCTAAATAAGCGTCTTTTCTGGTAAATAAACTATCTTAATTGGGGACTACTCTATGTACCTATTAATCTTCCTACCGCTAAGCTCTTTATATTTGTTAATAGATTATTTATAAATAATAAAGATTTTAGCTCCTAGCTAGGATATAAGATTATTATCGCGAATAAATCTACTGGAGAGAATGACTTTATGATCTACGGCAATCTTATTTATTAGAGCTTAACTAAAAGTAAGCGCGTTACCTAAAGCGTTTTAGCGTTAGAGATATATGGAATAGTTGGCGGAGTTAATATAGTAATTATAATTGGAACTATTCTAAAGATGATTATAGATTGACTCGGACTTTCCGTTATCCCTATAGTTATATATACCGACTTATACTCCCTTTATAAGTGTTTAGTTAAGCTTAGTACTATAAAGGAGAAGCGCCTTATAATTAATATTATAGTACTTTAGTAATTTTATGAATGGGGAGAACTTTTTAAGATTTAATAGATTAATAGCTAAGATAATCTGGTAGATGTAATGATGAAGGTAAACCTAAATAAGGCTTTAGAAACATTTGTTAATACAAATACTTTATATGTATGGGTTAAAGGTTAGGTTAAAAGGAAGTAAGAGTATGCGCTTTATAGACCCTGATTTTAACTAGCTAATTAGGATTTTCTATACCCGGTATGGAAAATCGCCATTGGCTTGCTTACTACTAGCGCCTTAATGGCCTTGATATGACACCTACCTAAGTAAGAAGCACCATGTGCTAAAAGGTAAACTTTAGAATAGCGAGACTTATATTATAATGGCAATAGTAAGTAAGGAGGATTGGTATTTGTTCCGCTAGCTAAGTGATATATGTATATAGACGACAACTATAAAAGAAGAGTTGCTAGTGTCGGGAATGAGGTAAGTGGTCGTCACGTGTTGTTATATGCCGCCGCGGCACTAGCGCGGCGAGGAGCCTTATGCTCCTCGCCTTCCCTTATTCTAATGAATAAAAAAGCTTTATTAACCAATATCACTATAACCCTACTTAAGTAGTCGTTATTGGTGAGTCACTCTATATAACTAATACCTACTTTAGATAGTTCTTTCCTTATAGTGATTCTTAGAATATAATTAAAGTTAATTTGTTAGGCAACTACTCCACCAGTTGTTATTACGTTGTTGACTTTAATTTCTATTACCTATATACCTAGCCTAATAACGAGCCTACTGTAGTTCTTGCTATAAGGTTCTGTTATAATTAACCGCTATATACGGAACTGTAATAACTGCTATAGGTCTATAATTCTACGAGATAAGACCCTAGGATTATTAAAACCCCTTTTAATACCTAACCGCCCCTAGTAATATATCTCTATAGACTTTTATAAGCTACCTTTAGACCGTAATAGATATAATATAGTTATAATCCTAGTTAACCGCTTTGGTAAGCGCCCGTTTTTAATTCCCTATTATAAAAATATTAATACTAAAGAGGTAGCCTGGCTGTATATCTACTATATCTACTAAATTTACGGACTATTAGACACTATTATATCTAACTATAGGCTGTAGTTTATATTAGCCTTTTAGAATAAGTTTACCTAGATCTTAGGTATTAAGCTAAAGCTTTTTATAGTATATTACTCCTAAATAGACGGTTAAACGGATATTATAAATTAATACTTAGACTAGAGATTTTAGCCTTTTATTAACTACTTCTAGGATAACTGGGCTAAACTATTACCCTTAATAGACTACGCCCAAGTGACCCTACCCCATGACTTTACCGGATTTGCCCCTATTTAACTAAAAATAGGTTACTTACCCTATATAAGCTTTAACTAGGAAAGACTAAAAGGGCCCTAGACTATACGCGAAAAACTATCTTATAAGGAAGTGTCACGGAACCCGACCGCAGGGGCCTCTATAGGAGAACCCCGTGCTCTCGCGTATACCTCGCGTACAGCTTATGTTAGCTACGCGAGGGTATATCACCTCCTTACGCCCTCGACCCTTACGATTGATCGCGTAACGTCTTGTAGACTCCCCGAATACATACGCTTTGTAGCCATTGCCCGCGTTCCGTGACATTACGTTGCGCCTTTTTCTTTACCGACGCTCAGCCTACGACTAATTCTACGTCTCTACGATACCGCAGACGCTGCCAGAAGCAGCGTATCCATAATTTACCTCACTTTATACTCCTAAAGAATTAATAATAGTAAGACGAAATTCCTTACTAGCCACTATATTAAACTTAAAGAATAACCTAATACCTATATTAAAACCACGACACCAATCAGTCCTAGGAGGATTTGATTCGTTAGCCCTAGCCTTAACCCCTAAAGGGAAGCCTAGTGGCTTAAAAAACTACGACAACTATAAGGGGGACATTAACAATGTTTTATCCTTTATTAACTATACAACTATGGATAAATAAGCCGAAGGGCTACCACCTATTAAGATTAAGATACGAGACGCCGAGATGTTTGCAAAAATGGTAGCACAAGAACCCGATAGATACTACCGCCTTCTATAGAACTACTATCTAAAGCTTATATAAGCTGAGATGCGTGCTGCTTAAGATTATAATATTATCTAAGACCTATAAGCTTATGAGGCGCTCGCTGATAACATATGCTAAGAGATTAAAGACGACCTCTGCGTGTTTAAATACGACGTCTAACGATTAAAGAAGGCCGAGATTATACTTATTGCTACGGTTACTAAAAGAGAGGGTATAATTAAATACCTACAATTTTAGCTTAATAAGCATATTTGTAATAATACTAGACACCTCTCTACTACATATAATACCACCTAAGTCTCTACGCCCCCGGCAACCTTACCTACTTAACGCTTAACGGAAGGTTAGCGCTAAGCAGCTTTACCTAACGGGAACCCCTACTACAGTAGCGGCGACGATAAAAGCTACAATAATTAAACCTAAACTACCACCATAGGGTCTAATACACGCTACCCTAATCCTCTAATCTTTAAGGGTAACCGCAAGGAATACAGCCACTAGAAAATGTAAACCCGCGAGAAACTAACCTAGAGCGCCTGCCTTTTCCCCACAGAAGATACTAAGATTGGCTATATTATCGGATAAACAAAGGGCATCCTATTTAATAGGCTTTTTGCTTAATAGGAGACTAGTAGTCCCTAGAAGTGGCAGTCCCACCAGGAAGTCCTTAATAACCTTAACTAAATATACCGCGACTATAACCTAATAGCCACTAGTTAAGCTAAACTACGCGCCCTAAAGATAAGTCCTACTAAATTATTTAATGAGTTCTATGTTAAATTCTAGGAATACACCAGAGTCTTCGCCTAAGACGACGCTAAAGACTAGGAAGATCTCCTTAAAAAAGTCACTTATCGCCTTAGTCACACAGCCGCCAGCTATAACTATAACGACGTTTATGATATAGTAGCAGCCCTATAAAAGATTAAACAACGGCTAAACCAGATTACTACTGTAAACCCCTACCCAAAGACCTCCCTATAGAAGCCCTCCAGACCTACTAAACTACCGACGCCCACTACCCTAAGTAACACTACTGGTCCTAATATCGACCTCTCTATACCAGCCTTCCTAAAGAAGCTACTAGATGGAGAGCGCGAGCTACTCCGGAAGCTAAGGCGTTACTATAGATGCCGTTAAGAAGGCTATTATAGCTATAGCCCAAACTACCCAATGGCTAGGTTTAGCAGCCGCTATTAAATACCTAACCCTATACCCCGGACACTAAATATATTGCTATATACCACTACCATATAAGATAAAGATGTAGTAACGGTAGTAGAATTAGACGCGGAAGCGGAAAACGTAAAGTCCTAGCCCTAAGTCGCAGGTTAGGACACTCCGACAATAGAGGGATCTATATATTAGCTTATTTAATAGATAGCTTAGTAAGAATAAAAGGACGGAAGCAAATAGTCTTACCTATAGAGGGAACTACCGCTAAGAAATAATATAAAACCTATTCTATAATTAACTGCGGAGTTACTAATAAATTTATAGATACCTAATTTGTACGCACTTATAACCTACCTACCTTACCCCTTACTAAAGCCCGTGCCCTATAACTCGCTAACGGTAGTTATACTACATAAAAGATTACCTATATAGTATAACTCTACCTAAATATAAACGGACACTAGGAGGAGCTTTAGGCCTATATTACACCACTTACAAACTACCCTATTATCCTTAGAATGAACTAGCTTAAATAACATAACCCCGCCATTAACTAGCAAAAGAGAGAAGTAACTTTTAACTCTAAATACTGTAGAGAGACTTACCTAGGGCACGGCCTAGCCGCCTTTATCTACTCCCTAGGATATTAACCTAAGGAAACCCTTATTACCCTACCTACGACTAACTGCTACTATATAAACGCCGCGGCCTTCTACCGTATAGTATGTAGGAAAGGCTAAACCATTGCCGTAGCCTCCTAATTACGACTATACAAGCTTAATAAAAATTAGGACTATGTCCTCTATAGTAATAGAATAGATATAGTTAACCTTTTAGAAAATAATGCCCCCGTAGAACTCTACGGACTTTTACCCTTAGACTTTAAGAAGTTTATAAAGCTTAAAAAAGGATTTACCAATAAGGAACTCCGCAAGCTCCTCCCCAAGAGATACTATAACTTTATTGACATATGCTTATAAAAGAGCGTAGATATACTGCCCCTATATTAACCTAACGACTATGCTATTAATATTAAATAAGGAAAAACGTTGCCCTATAAGAGACCCTACCTAATATTAAAAGATAAACTCCTAGTTGTTAAAAAGTATATTAACAAGCACCTTAATAAAGGGTTTATTCGTCCTAGCATGTCCCCAGTAGCCGCTCCTATCCTCCTTACTAAAAAGCTAGGAGGAGGTATTTGATTCTGCGTTAACTATAGAGGACTTAACACTATTATAATTAAGAACTGATACCCCGTACTACTTATACGCGAGACCCTTAAACGGCTTAGCTAAGCTAAAATCTATACTAAACTTAATATTATCGCCGCCTTTAACCGCCTCTAAATACGGGAAGGTAATGAATGGAAAACCGTATTTGCATCGCGCTTCGGCCAATTTAAATATACTGTTATGCCTTTTAGTATATATAACGGCCTAGGTAGCTTCTAAAGCTATATTAATAATGCCTTACGGGACTACCTTGACGACTTCTACTCCGCGTACCTAGACGATATACTTATTTATAATAACGACCCTTCTAAGCATACTAAGCACGTTTAAAAGGTTCTACAGCGCCTTAGAGACGTAGGACTTTATATTAATTTAAAGAAGTGCGAATTCTTAGTTACAGAAGTAAAATACCTTAAACTAATTGTTACTACTAAGGGTGTCCGTATAGACCCCAAAAAAGTATATATAATTACCGGATGGCAAACCCCTACCTACATTAAGGACGTATAAGCCTTTCTTAGTTTTGCCAACTTCTATTAGAAATTTATATACAATTTCTTAGGTATTATAACACCACTTATAGCAATAATGTGAATAAAGGGCTTTTCCGCGAAAGGAAGAAAAACATATCTACGTTTTATTTGGACGCCTGAATGCAAAAAAGCGTTCTAAGACTTAAAAGATGCGTTTATTAAAGCACCTATTCTAGCTCACTTTATACTAGGACGATAACTCTATTTTAAGACTAACTCCTCAGACCACGTTAACGCGGGCGTCCTTTCCTAGATAGGTAACGACGGTCTCCTTTACCTAGTTGCATTTTACTCGTCTAAGCTTATACTATAAGAATATAACTATAAGATCTATAATAAGGAACTCCTCGCAATTATATAAGCGTTTAAGGAATTTTAACCGGAACTTTTCTTAGTAGAACCTGACTAGCTAACTAAGGTCCTTACGGATTATCGCAACTTTAAGTACTTTATAACTATAAAATAACTAAACTAACGCTAAGCACGTTGGAACGAGTTCCTCTCCGGTTTTAACTTTAAAATTGTATATAGGCTAGGAGTATAAGGTACTAAGCCTGATAGCCTAATATGCCGCTCGTAAGACCTTCCTTAGTTAGAAGATAACCCTTATAATTAATTCTAACGATAAACAATCCTAAAAGCACGAAACTTAGCTCTAGGTATACTACCTAAGACAGAACTAACCGCCCCTTAGCTTTATACCACAGAACTAAAGTTACTCCCTAAAATCGACGAACTTATTACCACAGCATATAACACCCCTATTAACCTATTACTGTATTAACTAATTGCCGCAAAGATCGCTAGCACCTATATACTGCCTACTAACCTCTAAAGCTTAGGCCAGATTAATATAGCAGCCTTAGAAGTAAAAGAAAATAGGCTCTATTATAAAGGCCGTCTATTTATCCCCAACTTAGAAGACCTATAACGGCAACTAATCTAAATAGCCCACGACCTCCGATTAAGCGGCCACCTAGGTAAAGGAGGAACCTATAAGCTTCTTAGCCGATACTACTTCTGGCCCAAAATGATAGACTTAGTTAAACGCTTTGTAAGCGCCTGCTATAGCTATAAACGTGCTAAAGTATTTCACATAAAGTACTAAGGACTGCTATACCCTCTACCAGTACCTATATAACGATGGGCAGATATCGCTATAGATTTCGTTATTGACCTACCGCCTTATAAACGACATGGCCGAACCTATAAGAACATCCTTATAATAATATGCCGACTTATAAAAGAACGCCACTACATCCCAACTGAAGGCGTAGCCGTAAGCGATGTTGCCGACGCCTTCTTTCGCGAAGTCTACCGACTACACGGGTTACCCGACTCTATTACGTCTAACTAAGGTACGTAATTTAACTTTAACGTATAGAGGCGGATCTACTAACGCCTTAGTATCTCCGTTAAAATGTTTATATTCTTTTATTACGAAACTGCAGGATAACCGGAAAACGCTAACGCTAGTATAAAGGCGTACTTACGATAGGTAGTTGCCTATAGTTAGGATAACTAGGTAGACTACCTTCCGCTAGGTAAATTTACAGCAAATAACCACGTCTTAGCCACTATAGAACTTACCCCGTTCTTCGCGAATAAAGGATATTACCTATAATCCGGTATAGAGCCACTAGAGCCTATTAATAAGAAACTGCTATATAGAAAACGCCTTAAGATGCTACTTGCTAATTAATATATAGACCGTATAAAAGACCTACTCAACTACTATAAAGGAGAGATGGCCTAGGCCTAAGCGAAATAAGCTTACTTTGCTGACCGCTATAGAATACCACCACCTAAGATGCGTGTTAGCGACTGGGTATAGTTAAATGTACGCAATATCTCTATATAAAGACCTATAAAGTCACTTAATTATAAGAACCTTGGCCCCTACTAAATTAAACGAGTTATTAATAGAGGAGCTGTATACGAACTAGAGCTCCTGCCTGCCTTAGCTACCTATGGGATATAGCCCGTGTTTTACCTATGGCTACTATACCTTCACCAGCCTAACCCTCTACCAGGACAAATACAGTCTGAACCCCTACTAGTATTAATTTAAGATAAGAACGAAGACAAGAACCACGAGGAGTGGACCGTTAAATAAATTATTAACTCTAAATACTTTAGCAAAGGCAAAGGACGGCGGCTCTACTATAAAGCTACCTATATAGGATTTAACATAGATTAGCCAGAATGGCAACTATAGGAAGATTTTAAAAACGCAAAAGATCTAATCAGCGATTTCTACTATGTAAACCTATAGAAACTAGGCCTAAGCAAAGATTTTATACCTAATCCCCTATGGGAGCCGTTACAGCTAAATCGTTATATATTACCGTCACGTGACTACTCCGATGAGATGTTAAGGAACTTTAACCGCCGGTTGAAGTTGTCTAATTAGTTAGATTCTAGACGCTAAGGAGAAGCTAACTAATTAGGATTTTCCATCCCTAGGATGGAAAATCGCTATTAGCTCGCTTACTACTAGCGCCTTGGCGACACCCTCACACCTTACCAAGTCCCTAACAGCCTCCTTCCCCTCTATAGCCCAGTACCTTTGCATAGTAGCAACCTATAAGCTTTAAGTTAGAAGCACCTATACGAGCCCATTACACCTATAACGATATTTCTTCTTCTAGATACCCTAAGCATTTCCCCCTATATATATATAGTAACCACAGCGTCACCAGAGCTCCGCCTTAATAGGAGGGGGGGTAGTGTTACGGAACCCGACCGCAGGGGCCTCTATAGGAGAACCCCATGCTCTTACGTACACCTCGCGTACAGCTTATATCAGCTACGCAAGGGTATATCACCTCCTTACGCCCTCGACCCTTACAATCGATCGCGTAACGTCTTATAGACTCCCCAAATACATACGCTTTGTAGTTATTGCCCGCGTTCCGTGATAGGAAGCCTAGTAGTACGCTAAGCGCTTAGAAAAAGCTTAGAAAGTAGCCTATATAAACCTAAAAAAGGCCTAGAAATTAATAAAATAGTAGGCGAATAAGTATAGGCGCGAGCCTAACTTTACTGTAGGTAATATAGTCTAGGTTATAATAAAGAACTAGAAGATAAAACGGCCTAGCTGTAAGCTAAACTATAAGATAGTAGGACTATATAAGATTCTTAATAAAGTAGGCAACTTATATAAGGTTAAGCTTCCAGACTTAATTAAAGTTTACCCTATTTTCTTACTAGATAAGCTATAGAAAGCTATAAATAACCTACTACCTAGATAAAAGAATAAACCTCCCCTATTAATTTAAGTTAATAGCGATAATAAATAGGAAATTAAAGAAGTGCTAACCTATAAACTTATAAAGGGAACGTTAAAGTATTATATTAGTTAGAAAGGATATAACCTAGACCCTACTTAGTACCCTATATAGAACTTTATAGGTAGTCCCTATAAGCTTTAAAAGTTCTATAGCCGTTACCCTAATAAACTTAGACTACTAAAGTACCTAGATAAGTAGATAGAATGCTAGTATAATAAAGACGATAAGCTACTAGAAGAATATAAGGTGTTAAAATATCTAGGAACTTTAACCGGTAGTTAAAGTTGTCTAATTAGTTAGATTCTCTTACTAAGACTTTTAGTAATAAAGCCTAAGGGTAGGCTTTTTTAGAGGGGGGGGGGTAATATTACGGCACTGGTAGAACTGGTAGAACTTAGCAGAATTTAGCAGAACTTTATACCGGCAAGTTGCTATAGATTGCCGCATATTGCGATTATGTGACGTAAAGATCTTATAAAACACCAAATGGCGCTGCTCTTCTTCTCCTTTCCTTTCCCTAGCTTTAGATTCTCGTTTATAGACAATCCAATTATATAGGCTTGCGCGACCCTTCTGCCGTGCTTATGTCTTAATTAACTAAGTCGCTAATATATACTAGCTTAGAAAGCTATTAAAGCTATTACCCTATTACTTTAGCGCCTCCTTCTATATAACAAAGTATTATTAAATAAACTCCTTTAGCTTACTAAAGAACTCCTTAATTAGATTTAGATCGGGCGAGTATATAGGTAAGTATATAAGCTTTACGCTAGCTTGCTTAAAGAGAGGGCTAATATAGGCCGAGTGATGGAAGCTTGCGTTATCTATAATGACTACTAATCTTGGTTCTGGATAAGGATTATAATAAGGTAGAAGAATATGCTTAATCTAGTAGTTATAGCCCTTCGAATTTGTTAAGCTAGTATATACTAACGATACTAGTACGCCGTTAACGGTGTAGGTAGGTAGTATATTAACTCGCTGCTTATTACAATTATATAGCGTATATAGAACTAGTATAACTCCTACTAGTAACTAAGACACCTTTTATATACCCGTTTTTAAGTTAGCTTTAGATTCGTCTATAAACACCAACTAATTAACGGTAAACTGTGAGATTATAGCCTAGAATAAGGTGCGATCTTCCTAGCTTTACTTACTAGTGACTTGGCGAGCCTTATATATAATTAGTAACTTCCTTAAGTGCGCTCACAAAAGCTTCCTTACTAGCTTCCAGCTCTAGCTAGCAACTCTTAGTTCTGCACTAAGCGTCTGCCTACTTACAGCTACCTAAAACCGATCGTAGATAAACTATGTTATCTCGTTAAGATATAAGTTCGGAGCCTTATCTAGTCGGCAGAGTAATGCGACAATTATCTCGTCGCTTAGTATACGTCTTAACTTATATTCGCGACTAAGCCTTATTTTTCCGTGCAGCCTTATCTTCTTCTAAATACGTTGGATTGCCTTAGGAGAGTAATCGGCTTGACGGGCGTATATACGCTCACTGGCGCCGGCTGTAAGAAGGATTTCAATAAAGGCGTGCTGCCAGTCACCCATATTTGGAGCCATATCAAGGAAGGCGACGGGGTAAAACACTAAGATCTAGAGGTGATATCACAATTTGGTGAGGGAGAGAAGTTCAGAATAGCTTCAAAATTGAGCTCCGAGCTCCGAGCTGCGAATTCAATGTGGGCCGTGGCTCAAGCCCTGGCCACGTACTACAGTGGGGTGTCATAAGTGTCCGTGCCCAGACCACACCAAATGTGATATTTTTTGCTAAATTACCATATAGCAACCACAAAATTAATTCTAGAGCTTTAAAATAGTTATAAGGCCTATTACTATATAAAATCTAGCTATTATAACTTTTTTTAAAGTCTTATATTTTACAGTCCTTTATTAAAAGCCTCGAT
>Ga0307515_10010584_pt1 | contig 17656 bp, 15 predicted proteins | sample 17_EM_MG_FD_194513 | JGI IMG/M metagenome (GOLD analysis project Ga0307515, IMG submission 194513) | Populus trichocarpa ectomycorrhiza microbial communities from riparian zone in the Pacific Northwest, United States - 17_EM | ecosystem: Host-associated > Plants > Roots > Unclassified | place...
CGAGGGGGCGGGAAAGCCCCCTGGAGATCAACCCGGGCGGCCGTCAGGAAGGCGGCGGGATCGTGACGCGCGAGATCGCCGTCACCCGCCGCGGGTTCCTCGCCAGCCTCGGCGCCGCGTCCGCCGGGCTCGCGCTCGGCTGGCGTATCCTCGACGCCGGTGACGCCGCCGCCGCGGACGCCGCCGTCACCGCGGCCGGCGCCGCCGTGTTCGCGCCCAACCCGTTCATCCAGATCGGCGTCGACGGCGTCGTCACCGTGGTGTGCCACCGCTCCGAGATGGGCCAGGGCATCCGCAGCTCGCTGCCGGTGCTGATCGCCGACGAGCTCGGCGCCGACCCCGCCAAGGTCCGCGTGATCCAGGGCGACGCCGACGAGCGCTACGGCGACCAGAACACCGACGGCTCGACCAGCATCCGCAACTTCTTCGAGCCGATGCGCCAGGTCGCCGCCACCGCGCGCGCGATGCTGGTGTCCGCCGCCGCGGCGCGCTGGCGCGTGCCCGCCGCGCGGCTCACCACCCACGACGACGCGGTCCACGATCCGCAGACCCGCAAGTCGCTCGCGTTCGGCGCGCTCGCCGCCGCGGCCGCCGCCCTGCCGGTCCCCAAGACCGCGCCGCTCCGGCCGCAGAAGGAGCTCGGCCACCTCGGCACCGAGCTGCCGCTGCGCGACGGCGCCGAGTACGTCACCGGCAAGGCTGCCTACGGCGCCGACGTCCGCGTGCCCGGCATGCTGACCGCCGTGATCGCTCGCCCGCCGTCGGTGTTCGGCAAGGTCGCCACGCTCGATGATCACCGCGCGCGCGCCGTGCCCGGCGTCCGCCACATCGTGACCCTGCCGGCGCTCGCTCCGCCGGCCGGGTCGCAGCCGCTGGGCGGCGTCGCCGTGATCGCCGATCACACGTTCGCCGCGATGCGCGGCCGCGCCGCGCTCGACATCGCGTGGGACGCCGGTCCCAACGGCGACTACGACTCGCAGCGCTATACCGAGCAGCTGCTCGCCGCGGTGCGCGCGCCCGGCGAGACCGTGCGCAAGGTCGGCGATGCCGAGCGCGCGCTCGCCGCCGCCGCCCGCGTGGTCGAGGCCGAGTACGTCGTGCCGCACCTGACCCACGCGCCGATGGAGCCGCCCGCCGCGCTGGTCAAGCTCGACGGCGATCGCGCCGAGGTCTGGACCTGCACCCAGGACCCGCAGGACGCCCAGGAGGCCGTCGCCAAGGCGCTCGGCATCCCGAAGTCCAACGTCACGCTGCACGTGACCTTCCTCGGCGGCGGCTTCGGCCGCAAGTCGATCCCCGACTTCGCCGTCGAGGCCGCGCTGCTCGCCAAGGCCGCCGGCGTGCCGGTCCGCGTCCAGTGGACCCGCGAGGACGAGATCCGCCACGGCTACTACCACACCCACAGCGCGCAGACCCTCGCCGCCGGGCTCGACGCCGCCGGTCACGTCGTCGCGTGGCGCCACCGGATGGCGTTCCCGTCGATCAGCGCGACGTTCGCGCCCGACAAGGCCCACCCCAGCCTCGGCGAGCTGTCGCAGGGCATCATCGATCTGCCGCTCGCCATCCCCAACGTCCTGATCCAGACCGGCGCCGCGCCGCAGCGGATCCGGATCGGCTGGATGCGCTCGGTCAACAACGTCCAGCACGCGTTCGCGGTCCAGTCGTTCATCGCCGAGCTCGCGGCCGCGACCCGGCGCGATCCGCGCGACATGCTGCTCGCCGTGCTCGGCCCCAAGCGCACGGTCACCGTCGAGGAGCAGGGCGTCGAGAAGCTCACCAACTACGGCGCGCCGCTCGCCAAGCACCCGATCGACACCGCGCGGTTCCACCGCGTCATCGAGCGGGTCACCCAGGCCGCCGGCTGGGACGCGGCGGGCAAGTCCGGCCGCGCGCTCGGCCTCGCGGTCCACCGCAGCTTCCTCAGCTACATCGCCGTGGTCGCCCAGGTCGGCAAGGGGCCGCGCGGCCAGCCTCGCGTCGAGGAGGCCTGGATCGCCTGCGACGCCGGCACCATCGTCAACGCCGACCGCGTGCGCGCCCAGCTCGAGGGTGCGTTCGTGTTCGGCATGACCACCGCGCTACACGCGGCGATCACCGTCAAGCGCGGCGCGGTCGAGCAGAGCAACTTCCGCGATTACCCGATGACCCGGATCGGCGAAGCACCGCGCCGCATCCACATCGACCTCGTCCCCGGCGACGGCCCTCCGGGCGGCATCGGCGAGCCGGGCGTCCCGCCGGTCGCGCCGGCGATCTTGAACGCGGTGTTCGCGCTCACCGGCGAGCGAGTCCGGACCTTGCCGCTGTGGCGCGCGCCGGTGGTGTCGGAGAGTTAGTTCTTCAGCGGCTCGTCGAGCACGTCGTCGAGCGCGTCGACCAGGCTGACCAGATCCAGGTGCAGCGCCGCGTGGTCGGTGTCGACATCGACGTACGCGGCCGACGCCTTGGCCGCCATCTTCATCTTCTCCCGGAACGTCGCCAGGTTCGCCGCGTCCGAGCTCCGCGAGAACCACATCGTGTCATGAGGTGCGTGGAGCGCCTCGTCGCGCGACGTCCAGCCGCGGTCCAGGAGACGGTCCTTGAGACGGAGCCAACGAACGTCCTGCATGCCTCCTGCCCGTGCAGCTGGCATGCCTCGCGCGATCTCAGCGATCCCGGCGTTTCCCGAGCAGGCCACGGATCGCCGACCGTGCGCCGAGGCGCGGCAGCTGTGTCAGCGAGCGCGCCAGCGCGATCGCCAGCTGGATCGGTGAATCGCCGCGCGCCTCGATCGTCGTGCGCTGCCCGCTGGCCACGTCTTCCATCGCGCCGCGCGCGATCGTGCGTGAGCCGTCACTCCTGATCTCGACCACCAGCCGCGCCACCACCGGCGGCTCGCCCTGCAGCTCCCCCGGCGGGGCGCGCACCAGCTCCGGCTTGTCGGGATCCTTCACCGGACCAGCTTAGCGCGAGTCGTCACTCGATGTGCCGCGACCGCGGCGCCGAGTTCGGGCACGACCAAGGCCCGGAGGCGTGCGATCTCAACCGCGCGTGGCGACGTGCTGACCAATGACTTCGATGAAGCTCGGCACCACCTTTGCCATCGCCTCCAGCATCTTCTCGGACGTGATCGGCGGCCGCGTGCGATCGCGAGCCTGGTCAACGAGCAGTTCAACCATCCCGTCGGGATCGAGGTCGAACAGGTGGATGAGAAACTGGTCCGGCGCCTGCGCCTCGATGCCGTCGGGCAGCGCAGCGAAGTCCCGCAGGTTGCTGGTCACGATCACCTGCGCGCCCGCCTTCACGGCCGCCGCAGCGACGTGGCGGTCTTTCTCGTGGTTGGGCATCGCGGGCACCAGCGCCTCGTAGCCAACCACCATGGATTCTGGAAAGACCTCCGCCAACACCTTGCGCGAGCGCGTCGCCTTGTCCTCGGTCATGACCCCGTTCTTGACGAGGTTGCGGTGCATCTCGTCGAGGATCTCGCTCGACCAGTACAGCTGGAAGTAGCCGCGCTCCGCGGCGCGCAGGAGCGTGTCGCGCAGGTTGAGCGGGTACAGCGCACATGCGTCGACGACGACGCGAAAGGTCGCGGGGAACATGTGTGGCGCCGTCTACGGCTCGTCGTATCCGCCGGCTTCTTCCGTGAGCCGGGTCAACTCGGCGAGCTTGTTCCGACGATCGGTGTCTCGCCGCATCTTGAACGCGAGCACGTCCTCGATCTTGAGCCGCCGGTGTGTGCCTACCTTGCTGTGCGGGATCTCGTTGGCGTCGAGCAGTCGTACGAGGTACTGGCGCGACACATTGAGCAGGTCGGCGGCCTGCTGCGTGGTGAGCAGCTTGCCAACCGGAACCAACGTGATCGCGAGGCCGCGCGACAGCACCTCGACGATACGCTCGAGCAGGTGGTAGACCGGCTCGGGCAACGCGACCTCTACTCCATCGGGACCGACGAGGCGTGCTGGTCCCGACGGAGCTGGGCCGAGCACCTTGGCCAGCTCGATCAGCTTGGCGCGCTCTGCTGGCCGTGCCACCACGGGAGTCATGCGGCGGATCTGCTCATCGAGAGCTGCGGTCGGGATGACAGCGTGGGTCGGCATCGAGCCTCCAGTTTACTCAAACGCTACAAACGCAACCATACCCCAACGCTACAAACGCAACCATCGGTGGTCACTAAAACATATAACTATATGTAAATATTATATAATCTGCACATGGTCGGGCCGAGGCCCGCGCCTTGGCCGGCGTCACTCGATGTGCCGGAACTCCGACCATGCGGTCCGCAGATCCCGGTGCATGCCGCGACACAGCAGGATCGGTCGGTCCCGCTCGTACGGCATCGCGTACGGCACGCCGAACGTCGCCGCCACCGTCGCCTCGGTGCAGAGCTGCTGGTAGCGGGCGAGGTCGCCGCCGACGCGGATCACCACGGAGCCGTCGTGCTCGCCCGGGCCCCACAGCCCGTACTGGTTGTGGCCGCTCAGCGCACGGGGCAGGCCGTCATCGCCGAAGAAGTTGATCGCGCCGGCCTCGCCGTAGTTGCTGGTCACGATCGCCGCCCTCGCGCGCTCGTCGGGGGGCAGCGCGCGCCAGACCTCGGCGACCCGCCGCGCGAGCTCGGGCCAGCCGAGCATGTCGGCCTGGGTCTGCGGGATCGCCGCGCCCTTCTGGTTGTTCTCCTGCGCCTGCGGCCGCGCGCCGAGCCGCTCCATGTACGCGACGAGCGCGGGCGGATCCAGGATCGGCATCGAGTACGGTGCCGCGACCAGGCCCATCGCGGCGGCGAGCGCGACGTAGATCGCGCGGACCGCCGTCCAGCGCACGTGGCGCTCGACGAATACCGCGCCGAGCGCGAACGCCACGCCGTACGCCGGCGCGACGTAGTAGTCCTTGCCGTGCAGCGCCATCGTGGCCAGCAGCACCGCGACGAAGCCGATCGCGAGGAACCGCACGCGGGCCAGGCGGCGCGCGACGAGGCACCACACCACGCCGGCGAGCCACATCGGCGCGAGCACCGGGTTCATGACCAGGAGCTGGTTGTGCAGGAACGGCAGCGGCGGCACCTCGACGTTCTTGCCGTGCGACGCAGCGTGGAGCAGCTCGAGGAACGGCAGGCCGTGGACCAGCTGCCAGATCGCGCTCGGCAGCGCGATCGTCACGCACAGCGCCGCGCCCAGCGCCGCGTGCCGCGTGATCAGCATCCGGCGCGACGGGCCGAGCGCCACGCCGGCGATGACCGGCACCACGAACAGCGGCACCGCGTACTTCGCCTCCAGCGCCAGCCCGGCGACCGCTCCGGCGGCGACCAGCCACCGCGGCTCGTCGCGCACGACCGCGCGCGCGGTCGCGTAGGCGAGGTACGTCCAGGCCAGCGGCTCGAACGCGGTCGTGTTCAGCGTGGCCGTGAGCCCCAGGAACATCGGCGACACCGCGACCGCGGCGGCGGCGATCACGCGTGCCGCCCGGCCCGACAGCCCGGCCTCGCCGGCGACCAGCCCCGCCAGCGCGGCGCACACCACCACCAGCCCCGCGTGGGCGAGCCCGGCCACCGCGCGCAGCGCGACCAGGCAGTGGCCGAACAGCTGCGTCGCCGCCGCGACGAGCGGGATCAGCGGCGGCTGATCGACATAGCCGAACGCCGGGTGCCTCCCGCAGTCGATGAAGTACAGCTCGTCGCGGAAGAACCCGTGGCGCCACGACACCGCGAGATGCGCGGCGAGCGTCAGCCCCGCGATCGCCAGCACCGCGCCGCGCGACCGATCCGGCCGCGCCGTCGCACCGGGAGCGGCGGCGGCGTGCATCGCGGCCGTAACCTACAGCGACTTCCTGCTCCACGACATCGGCGCCGACACCGCGACAGCCGTGTCGCGCCGGCAGTATGATCGGCGTGTCGCGAAGCGGGCCCGGGGCGTCAAACTCGCAGACGCGTGATCCGAACAAACTCGACCGGTTGACCGTGGCCCTTCGATTGCCAGGGGGTAGGACATGCGCCACGCAGTCGCACTGGGCTTGATCGTCGCGGCGCTGGCCGCGTGCAACTCGGACCAGGACCGGTCGATCGGCCAGACGAGCTTCGCGTCGGCGCCGCCGAATGGACAGGGCGGCGGCGGGGGCAGGGGCGTCGATACCGCCGATGGGGGCGCGGGCAGCGGCGCGGCGCCGCCGTCACCCACCGCGCCCGCCACGCGGACCGTCGAGGAGACCGATCTGTACCGGCTGGAGGGCAACCGGCTCTATTACCTCAACGGCTATCGCGGCCTGATGGTGTTCGATGTGACCAACCCGGACCGGCCCGCGCTGCTGGGGCGCTCGCCGATCTTCGGCCAGCCGGTCGACATGATCGTGCGCAACGGCGTGGCGATCGTGGTGATCGGCGACTGGTTCGGCGCGATGGACGACGGCACGCCGTTCCACGGCTCGATCGTCCGCGGGCTCGATGCCACCGACCCGGCCCACATCCGCGTGCTCGGCGAGGCCAAGCTGGGCGGCTGGGTGCGCGACGACCGCGTGGTCGGCGACGTGATCTACGCGGTCAGCGAGGACTACGGCTGGTGGTACGGCTGGGCGCAGGACTCCGGGGTGGCGGGCAGCGCGTCGAGCTCGTCGCGGTACTCGGTGGTGGTGTCGTCGGTCAGCTTCGCGAACGGCCGGATCGAGCCGGTGGACCGGGTGCAGTTCGACGGGTTCTCGGGTGTGTTCAACGTGACGCCGAACGCGATCATGCTGGCGTCGACCGCGTCGACGGCCTGGAACGACTACTCGCCGGCGGGCAAGACGTCGCTGATGTACCTCGACATCTCGGATCCGGGCGGCGAGATCGTGCAGCGCGGCGCGATCGCGGTCGACGGCTGGGTCAACGGCTGGGGCGTGGACAACGGCCGGTGGAACCTCGACTTCGCCGACGGCAAGACCGCGCACGTGATCGGCCAGATCACGTCGTACCTCGGCGGCTACGTGCTGTCGACGGTGGACTTCTCGAATCCGGATGCGCCGGTGATCGACTCGGCGATGAGTATTCCGAATACGGGGTGGAGCGCGGCGGCGCGGTTCGATACCAACCGGCTGTACCTGTCGCCGACGAATGGCTATTACCACGATGGCGGCGGCACCACGCCGTTCCAGGTCTACGATCTGAGCAGCCCGCGCGCGCCGCGGCTGGCCGGGACGGTCACCGTGCCGGGCGTGGTGTGGAACATCCTGCCGGCGCCGGGCTCGCGGATCTTCGCGCTCGGCAACGACTACCAGCGCGGGGGCCAGGGCGATCCGGTGTCGCTGCACTACCTCGACGTCACCAACCCGGCGGCGCCGGCGCTGCTCGGCACGTCGACGTTCGGCCAGGGCTGGGCGTGGACCCCGGCGGCGGGCACGTTCAAGGCGTTCACGATGGACGCGACCCGCGGCCTGGTGGTGCTGCCGTTCTCGGGCTGGGATCCGACCGGGCGGGGCTACAACAACGGGCTGCAGCTGATCGAGTTCACGCCGAGCAGCGTGACCACGGCGGGGGCGGCGCACACCCGCGGCTGGGTCGAGCGCGGGATCTTCGTCGGCAATCGCCTGGTGTCGCTGTCGAACGTGTCGCTCGCGGTGGTCGACTACGAGGACCCGATGGCACCGCGCGTGGTCACCGAGCTGACGCTGGCGCGCAACGTGGTCAACGCGCAGCCGAGCGGCGCGACCATCGCCGAGGTCTCGACCGACTGGTGGGACAACAGCACCACGAGCTCGCAGGTCCGGGTGCTGCCGGTCGCCGGCGCGGAGGAGACCGCCGACACCGGCGCCGCGGTGCCGACGCTCGACGTCGACGGCGTCGGCGCCCGCGCGTTCATCAACGGCCGCTACACGTACCTGGTGACCAGCGTGCAGACCGACGCGGCGTGCCCGGGCACGTCCGGCGGCACGTGCTTCGTGCGCGCCCAGCAGGTCCAGGTCGTCGACCTCGCGAACGGCGGCGCGGCGCCGCGCGGCAAGATCCAGCTGCCCACCGATCCCTGGGGCTGGTACGGCTGGGGCTGGTGGGGGTTCTGGTGGTGGGACTGGTGGGGCGGCGACGACGTGGTCCAGGTCGGCGGCGACGTGCTGGCGTTCCGGCGCTGGCAGCCGCGCTACGACGACCACGGCAACTACCTCGACGCAAACAGCAAGCTGTACGTCGTGGACGTCGCCAACCCGGACGCGCCCCGCGTCGCGTCGGTCGTGATCCAGGACGATCCCTCGGGGTGGTGGGGCAACCTGAAGGTCGTCGGCAACACGCTGTACACCACCCACTACGCGTGGATCGACGACCCGGGCGAGCACCACGGCTGGGTCAGGTACTACCTCGATTCGATCGACCTGCGCGATCGGACCCGGCCGCGGGTCGGCGCGAAGGTCAACGTGCCCGGCTTCCTGGTCGGCGGCGACGCCGCGGATCCGAGCATCGTCTACACCATCGACTACCGCTGGGGCGACGGCGACACGGCGGTCAACGACTTCGACGTGCTGCGGATCCGCGGCGGGACGGCGACGCTCCTGGCGCACACCCCGATCCGGGGCTGGGTCGGCTCGACGTTCGTCACCGGCAAGCAGGCGTACCTGTCGGCGCAGCAGTCCACGCGGGACCGCGACGGCAACTTCACGTCGCGGGTCGACCTGCACGCGATCGACCTGTCGGATCCGTCGCATCCGCGCGACCGGATCGCGAGCGACCACGGCTGGGGCTGGCTGCTCGCCGTGGTCGGCGATCGCGCGCTGGTCACGTCGGGCTGGTGGGGCGAGCAGGCGGTCGACGTCTACCGGCTGCGCGACGGCAAGGCGCCGCAGTTCGAGCAGACCGTGCGGACCCGCGGCTGGTGGGTCAACGGCGTGTCGCGGCAGGACCAGACGCTGTTCCTGTCGAGCGGCTACTGGGGCGTGCAGAAGATCTCGCTGCAGTAGCCGGCCCGGTCGCGGAGATCGGCCGCGGACCGACCGGCCGCGAACAGCCAGCCGACCATCGCGACCCAGGTACGACCACTATTCATGACGGAGCGCCTCGATGGGGTTGAGCGGCGCGGACTGATCCGCGAGGCCGGGGGGCGTCGCGCGCCTCGTGGCTCCGCGGGGCGGCGTCGGCGTCACCGGGCGAGGGCCGGATCGACGCCGGGCAGCGGCGTGGCGGCCGAGCGCAGCCGCGCGGCCAGCCAGCCGTCGACCGATCGCGCACCGCCGCCGCGGACGACGAGCGGCAGCGCGAGGGCGAGGACGAGCAGGTGGTATTCGAAGCCCTCGCCGCCCTGGGTGCCGAACCAGTTCATGAAGAACCCGACGCCGGCGTGGGTGGTGGCGATCGCGCCGAGCATGACCGCGGCGATGCCGAGCGACGCGACGCGCGTGCCGGCGCCGAGCACCAGGCCGACGGCGCCGAGCGACTCGGCGAGGATGATCAGGACCGCGAGCGGGGCCGGGAGGTGCAGCGTGCCGGTGAAGAACGCCATCGTGCCGGCGTAGCCGTAGCCGCCGAACCAGCCCAGCAGCTTCTGCGCGCCGTGGGGAAACATGATCAGCCCGAGCGCGACGCGCTGGGCCAGGAGCGTCCGGTCGCGGTCGGTCGATAACAGTCGATCGAGGATGCCTGGTGGATTCGTCATGTCGACATTCTCGGGCCGGGCATCGCATCTGCCAAACGCATGTTGGTGATGTAAGATATCGATCTCATGAATATCACGGCGACCAACCTCAACCTGTTCGTCGCGTTCGATGCGCTGATCGCACACGGCAGCGTGAGCCTGGCGGCGCAGCACGTCGGCGTCACCCAGTCGGCGATGAGCAACTCGCTGCGCAACCTGCGCGGGGTGCTCGGCGATCCCCTGTTCCTGCGCACGTCGCGCGGCATCGTGCCGACGCCGCGCGCCCGCGAGCTCGCCGGTCCGATCCGCGAGGCGATGCGGCTGCTCGCGCGCGCGCTGGGGCCGGTGGCGTTCGAGCCGGCGGCCTCGACCCGGACGTTCACCCTGCTGGCGAGCGACTACGTCGAGTTCGTGCTGCTGCCGCGGCTCGTGGGCGAGCTCGGAAACCGTGCGCCCGGGGTGCGGCTCCGGGTCCTGCCGTGGGGGCTGCAGCAGGTGCCCGAGCAGCTCGCGCGCGGCGATGCCGACCTGATGCTCGGGTTCTACGACCGAGTGCCGGCGCACCACCGCGAGCAGCTGCTGTTCGAGGAGCGCTACGCGTGCATCGTCCGCAAGGGCCACCCGGTCGTGCGCAAGCGCTTGACCTTGTCGGCGTACGCGGCGCTGGGCCACATCATGGTGTCGCAGAGCGCGGAGGCGACGAGCGGGATCGATCGTGCGCTGGCCGCGGTCGGACGGTCGCGCGAGGTCCGGCTGCGGGTGTCCCACTTCCTGAACGTCCCGCCGCTGGTCGCGAGCACCGATCTGGTGGCGGCGCTGAGCCGCCGCGTGGCCGAGCCGTTCGCCCGGATGCTGCCGCTGCAGGTGTTCGAGCCCCCGCTGCGGCTGCGTCCCGGCCGGATCGGCATGGTGTGGCACGACTCGCTACACGACGATCCGGCGCAGCGCTGGCTTCGCGCGACGGTCGCCGAGCTGAGCGCGCGGCTGTGAGCCGCGGACGTAGTATCGTGGGGGCCTCGGTGGCGGTGACATGAGCCAGAACAGTCCGAAGCTGGTGGTCGCGCTGGTGCTCGCGGGGCTGGCGCTCGCCGTGTCGGTGCATACCGCCCTGCGCGGGCCGGCCGCGCCGGCGGCGAGCGACCGCATGTGCATCGATCAGGAGGCGCGCGATCGGACTGATCGGCTGAGCCGCGCGCTGGCCGAGCGCGACGCGCTGGTCGCACGGCTCGCACGCGCGGCGAGCGCGCCGGTACCGCCCGCCGACACCGTCGAGTCACCGCCCGCGCCTGCAGCGCCGCCCGAGCCGGGTCGGCGGCGATACGCGCGGTTCGAGACCCCGAACCCGGCGGTCAGCGTGACGCAGAACGCCGACGGCAGCTACGAGATCCGGACCACAGATCCGGCGCTGGCCGGCTCGGTCATGCAGATCACCGCGGTCACCGCGTCGGGTGCCCAGGACAAGGTGTTCATCCGCGTCCCGCAGTAGCGATCCGGCGCGCGCCGGCTCAGGGGCAGCACAGCGTCATCGTCGCGACGCTGTTGCCCAGGCATCCCAGGCTGTTGTTGTTCGATATCCAGTCGGTCACAACCGTCGAGTTGCTGATCCGGCGAGACGCAGGTGCACACACGGTGTCGGCAAACCACAGCTGCCAGGTCGGGATGATCGAGACTGCGAAGCTCGCATTGGGGCAGGTCACGCTCGACGTGCTGATCGACGAGCCTGCGGTGACGAACGGTCCGGTGACGTAGGTGCACGTGGTCGCCGTGAACGTGCCGCTCGGACCCTGCGGTCCGATGGGGCCCTGCAGACCCTGCAGACCCTGCGGTCCGATCGGGCCCTGCAGACCCTGCAGACCCTGCAGGCCCTGCGGTCCGATGGGGCCCTGCAGGCCCTGCAGGCCCTGCGGTCCGATGGGACCCTGCAGACCCTGCAGACCCTGCAGACCCTGCGGTCCGATCGGCCCGGTATCGCCCTGGAGACCCTGGAGACCCTGCGGCCCGGTATCGCCCTTGAGGCCCTGTGGGCCGATCGGGCCGGTGTCGCCCCGGGCGCCGGGCGGACCCTGCGGCCCCGTCGCGCCGGGGTCACCCTTGAGGCCCTGTGGGCCGATCGGGCCGGTGTCGCCTCGAGCGCCGGGCGGACCCTGCGGCCCCGTCGCGCCGGTGTCGCCCTTGGGGCCCCGCGGCCCGACGTCTCCGACCGAGACCGCAAACCGCAGGTTGTTGCCAACCAGCAGGAGGTACGTGGCCGGCGCCAGACCCGGCGGGACCCTGGCCACGATATCGGTGGTGGAGAAGCTGACGACTGCGAGTTTGAGATTACCCAGGATCACCGTCGGCTCGGTCCTGGGGAGTCCACGTCCGTTGATGAACAGCAAGCCATCGAGCACGTCGACGTCGGCGCGCGAGATCCGCGCGTCGTGATCGTGATCGTCCGCAACCGCCGGCGCGCTCACGGAGAGCAGCGCCACCACAGGCAGAAGTCGTCGCAGCGTCGTGTACATCGCGCCCTCCGGTCGAGTCAAATGTAACGCAATGCCGCATAGCACCAGACTCACCAGTTGGCGTCAACAGGATTCTCGTGGGATTCCGGAGGTGGATCAAAAAACGGTGTTGTCCGGGACGCAGCATAACACTGCATCCGATCGCGCGCGGCGCCGGGTCGGTCGCGCGAGACCAGCGGTGCTGACCCGGATCTGGAGCGGCCGCCGGCGATGATGCGCGCCGGACCACCGGCCGTCACCTGCCAGGATTTACCGGAATTCCGCTCACCCGGCGGCGCGTCACCCCGGGCGGAAGTACAGTGTCTGCTCCATGCCGGACCCTGATCTCGCATCGCTCCGCGACCGCATCGAGGCGGTCGATCGCCAGCTCATCGCGCTCGTCGCCGAGCGTCTGAAGATCGTCGAGGACGTCGCCGCCGCGAAGCTGGCGGCCGCGAGCCCGTTCCGCGACCGCGAGCGCGAGGAGCTGCTGCTCCAGCGGCTGCGCGGCCTGGCGATCGCCGCCGGGCTCGACGCCCATCAGATCGAGCGAATGTACCGCGTGATCATGGACATGTCGGTGGCGCACCAGGAGGCGACGGTGCGCAATCGTAGCGACGCCCCGCTGCGCATCGCCTACCAGGGCGTCGAGGGCAGCTACAGCCACCTGGCGGCGCAGCGCCGCTACGCCGGCCGCACCGGCGGGGCGCTGCTGTCGGGCCATGACACGTTCCGGGGAGCGGCCGAGGCGGTGACCGCCGGCGCCGCCGACCTGGCGCTGCTGCCGATCGAGAACACCACGGCGGGCAGCATCAACGAGACCTACGATCTGCTCGCCGGCGGCGCGCTGCACATCACCGGCGAGGTCGTCTCGGTGATCGAGCACTGCCTGCTCGCGCTCCACGGCGTCGAGCTCGCCGACCTGCGCACCGTGATCTCGCACCCCCAGGCGCTGGCGCAGTGCCACGAGCTGTTCGCGAAGCATCCGCAGCTGACCGCGCGCGCCGACCTCGACACCGCCGGGGCCGCGCGCCGGGTCGCCGAGGCCAACGACCGCAGCCTGGCCGCGATCGCGAGCGGCGAGGCCGCCCGGCGCTACGGCCTGGCGATCGTCGCGCGCGGCATCCAGTCGGCGTCGGGCAACGCGACCCGGTTCGTCGAGGTCGCGCTGCGCCCGGCGCCGGTCCCGGACGGCGCCGCGATCAAGACCTCGCTGATGTTCGCGCTCGCCGACCGGCCGGGCGTGCTCGGCGAGATCCTGCAGCGGCTGTCGGGCCGCAGCCTGTCGCTGACCAAGCTCGAGTCGCGGCCGATCCCCGAGGCCCCGTTCACCTACCGGTTCTACGCCGATGTGCTCGGCCACGCCGCGAGCGAGCCGTTCCACGCCGCGCTCGATGACATCCGGCCGCTGACCTGCGACCTCCGGGTGCTCGGCAGCTACCCTTCCGCTGTATAACCTCGGCCATGCGCGCAGTTCGAGTTCACGAGCTCATCGGTCCGTCCGGCCTCCGCGTCGACGAGGTCCCCGAGCCCAGCCCCGGCCCGGGCCAGGTCCTGATCGAGGTTCGCGCGGCCGGCGTGAACTTCCCCGACGTGCTGCTGTCGCGGGGGCTCTACCAGTTCAAGCCCACCCCGCCGTTCTCGCCCGGCGGCGAGTGCGCCGGCGTGGTCGGTGCGGTCGGCGCCGGCGTGACCAGCGTCGCGGTCGGCGATCGGGTCGCGGTCACCGTGGTCGCCGGCACGTTCGTCGAGAAGATCTGCGTGCCCGAGGCCTCGGTGGTCAAGCTGCCCGACGCGGTCAGCTTCGAGGTCGGCGCCGCCACGCTCCTGACCTACGCCACGACGTGGCACGCGCTGGTCGATCGCGCGGCGATCGCCAAGGGCGAGAGCCTGCTCGTGCTCGGCGCGGCCGGCGGCGTCGGGGTCGCGGCCTGCGAGATCGGCGCGCTGCTCGGCGCCCGCGTGATCGCGGCGGCCTCGACCGACGACAAGCTCGCGTTCTGCCGCGAGCACGGCGCGACCGACGTCATCAACTACGCGCGCGAGGACCTCAAGGACCGGATCAAGGCGCTGACCTCGGGCGGCGTGGATGTCGTCTACGATCCGATCGGCGGCCCGCTGGCCGAGGCGGCGCTGCGCGGCACGGCGTGGCAGGGCCGCTACCTGGTGATCGGCTTCGCATCCGGCGAGATCCCCAAGATCCCGCTCAACCTGGTGCTGCTCAAGGGCTGTCAGATCGTCGGCGTGTTCTGGGGCTCGTTCGCGTCGCGCCAGCCGGCGCAGAACCGCGCCCACGCCAACGAGATCTTCCACCACATCGCGGAGGGCAGGCTCCGGCCCAGCGTCGACGCCGCGCTGCCGTTCGAGCGCGCCGGCGAGGCGCTCGAGCGGCTCGAGAAGCGCCAGGTCAAGGGCAAGCTCGTCCTCGTACCGTAGGTCGGTTCTCACGCCTCGCGCCTGGTGTATGTCCCGGGGCGCGTGATGATCCGCGCGCAAGTCGGCGCGATCGCACCCCCACGGCCCGCGGATCGGGGATACTCGCCACATGCGTTCGCGAGCAGTCCTGCTCGGCCTCGTCGGGCTCCTCGCTGCCGGCTGCGGCTTTCACTCGCCCGATACGCCGGGTGGGGATGCCGCGGTCGACATGACCGTCTGCAAGTCGTTCGCCACGCTGCTCGACACCTGCGGGTTCGCGTTCGGCAGCGATCTCATGCTGTCGGGCATGGCGCAGTACGACACGACGGCGCACGCGCTCACGGTCGGAGGCGTCGCGATGCCGTTCGTGTACCAGACGCTCGTCATCGGAGGCGTCGAGGTCGACGTGATCTCCGCGCACACCGTGACGCTGGCAGCGAGCGCGAAGCTGCGTGGAATCGGGACCCGGCCGCTGGCGATCGTCGCGAGCGAAAGCATCACCGCCGGGCTCGGTGTCGAGATCGACGTCAGCGCCGGTGGCGCCGGTACCCTGGCGACATGCCCGAACGGCGCCGCGGCCGGCATGCCCGGTACCGGTGGCGCGGGCGGCGGCGGTGGGGGTGGGTTCGGCGCCGACGGTGGCGACGGCGGCCCCGGCGATGGCGACGGCGCCGGCCCGGACACGCCGGGCGGCGGCCAGGGGCACGAGCTCGGCGCGGTGCCGGCCGGGTTGCGCGGCGGCTGCCCGGGCGCGGCCGGCGGCACCGGCCTCTCGGCGGGCGGTACCGCTGGGTCCGGCGGCGGCGCGCTGTACCTGGTGGCCGGTAATCGCATCGAGCTCGCGAGCGGCGTCGCGATCCACGCCGGTGGCGGCGGCGGTGGCGGCGGCGCGCACATCCCCGTCGTGGGCGGCGACGCGGGCGGCGGTGGCGGCGGTTCGGGCGGTATGATCGTGCTCGAAGCGCTCCACATCACAGGCACCGGCACGACGATCGCCGCGAACGGCGGTGGCGGTGGCGGTGGCTCCAGTGGCATCGCCCGCGGCGACGACGGTACCCCCGGAACGCTGACGGCGAGCGCCGCGGGTGGCGGCGCGGGCGGGATGAACGCTGCGAGCGGTGGCGCGGGCGGCAGCGGGAACGTACCGGCGGGGCAGAAGCCTCCCGGGGGAGTGCCGGCTGCCGGCGGGGGCGGCGGAGGCGGTGGTGTCGGCATCATCCGCATCCTCTCGAACGACACCGATCTCGGTGTGATCTCCCCGGCGCAGCGCTGAACCGACGACGTCCCGCGCGATCCGAGCCTCGGTGTGCGCCACTTGTACGGGGTGAGGCGCCGGCGCGCGCGGCCTCACGGTGATCCTCATGATTCCGACTGACGCGCTCGAACAACCTGCCGGTCGGTGTGCTGCGCTCGCGCCGAACTCGTGATTCTGTTGCGCCCCCGCGAACAGATCGTTCGGTCGTACCCGCGATCGCGCGATCAACGCACTGCGCGGGCTTCCGTTTGGCATCTTTCATATCCGGAGTTCAGATGATTGCTGGATCTGTTCGCGACACCGGCCTACCGTGCCCGAATCCCGGTGTTTTGAGTGCGCATGTCGCGCCTCGCGGTCCCCGGGTTCCGGGAGGGAGCCATGGTCTCTCGCACCAAGTTACTGTGTATGCTGCCGTTTGCTCTTACCAGCTTTGCCTGTCAGCGCGGACCGGGGTCTTCGCCCTCGCCGTCGAATGACCAGCCGCAGATCACCACGGTGAATCGCGACGACGACGACCACGGTCGCGACGACGACGACGATCGCGATGATCGCGATGATCGCGACGACCGCCCGGCGGTGCGACCTCCGGACGGCGAGCGGGTCCGGCCGCAGAAGGTCGAGCGCGAGCTCCGGGACATGCTCCGTGAGGTCGACGACAAGCGGATCGAGGCGACGATCCGCAAGCTGGTCAGCTTCGGCACCCGCCACACCGAGTCGAGCAGGACCGATCCGAACCGCGGTATCGGCGCGGCGCTCAACTACGTGCTCGCCACGATGCAAGGCTACGCGGCGACGTCGAACGGACGGATGACCGTGGAGTTCCAGACCTATCACCAGCAGTTCGTGGCCAACACGATCCTGACCCCCGAGGGCGTCGACATCACCAACGTGGTCGCGACGATCCGCGGCTCGGTGACCCCGGATCGCATCTACGTGATCTCGGGTCACATCGACTCGCGCCGCACCATCGTCACCGACGCGGTCGGCGACGCGCCCGGCGCCGACGATGACGCGTCCGGCGTCGCGGTGATCATGGAGGCCGCCCGCGTGATGGCCAAGCACGCGCCGGAGTCGACCCTGGTGTTCACCGCGGTGTCCGGCGAGGAGCAGGGGCTGTTCGGCTCGACCAACCAGGCCAACCTGTACAAGGCCGCCGGCGCCGACGTCCAGGCGATGTTCTCGAACGACATCGTCGGCGCCAGCCGGGCCGAGAACGGAGTCAAGGACGCCCACCGGCTGCGGCTGTTCACCGAGGGCGTGCCCACGCTCGACACCACCGCGGCGGCGAACCTGCGCGTCTCGGTCGGCGGCGAGAACGACAGCCCGTCGCGCCAGCTCGGCCGGTTCGTCAAGAACGTCGCGCAGAACGACGACACCGACATGACGGTGTGGCTGATGTTCCGCCGCGACCGCTACCTGCGGGCCAGCGATCACGTCGCCTACCAGCGCAATGGCTACACCGCGGCGCGGTTCACCGAGACGAACGAGACCTTCGCCCACGAGCACCAGGACGTGCGCGTCGACCCGGTCACCGGAATGCAGTTCGGCGATCTGATCGACTTCGACGACTTCTCGTACATGCAGCGGGTCGCGCGGGTCAACGTCGCCACGCTGTGGTCGCTGTCGCAGGGACCCGCCGCGCCGAAGAGCGTCGCGATCCTGGCCCAGGTCCTGACCAACAGCACCACGCTGAACTGGATCGCGAGCGCCGATCCGGACATCGCGGGCTACGAGATCGTGTGGCGCGAGACCACCGCGCCGGACTGGACCAACGCGATCCCGGTCGGCAACGTGAACACGGCCACCTTGCCGATCGCGCCCAAGGACAACTTCCAGTTCGGCGTTCGCGCGGTCGACACCGCGGGCCACCACAGCCCGGTCGGCTTCCCGGTCCGGACCAGCCCCAACCCGTAGCCGGCGGCTACTTCAGCTTCGCGATCGCC
>Ga0307515_10010585_pt1 | contig 17656 bp, 8 predicted proteins | sample 17_EM_MG_FD_194513 | JGI IMG/M metagenome (GOLD analysis project Ga0307515, IMG submission 194513) | Populus trichocarpa ectomycorrhiza microbial communities from riparian zone in the Pacific Northwest, United States - 17_EM | ecosystem: Host-associated > Plants > Roots > Unclassified | place...
CAATATTTTTGCAAAAATGGTTAATCATATTTGAAACTGCGGCATCGTCGCCTAGCCCGTGGAGAATGATTCCCTTTCGGACTAGCAAACCCACGTCTTCTGCACTGTCGATAAGATGGTCCATAAATTTAATGTAACTGCATACGTAAGCTTCACGCTGGTAGCAGCACTGCTCCAAGGCCATGATATTTCGTACAAGACGTTCGAAGCAGTAACGGATATCCAAGAGTGGTATTTTCAACACTCCTTTCTCAAATTTTATGTTGACCAAACATTTGTCTTCTTTGATGACCTGAAACTTCACTCCTGCCTTGCGAAGCATGACGGCACTATATTTCAGCTTCATAGGATTCAACGTATAACGCCTCTTAAAGGCTCCCTCCAACAGGAAATTCCTTAGTAAATCTGTGAAATGCCTGCTTTCCACTGCAGTCAGGTTCCTGTTTTTTAACCCTTGTGAAGACGTGTAATTTGCAAAATAAAGGGTAGCAAGATTAAGAAACTTAGAAATGCATGGTGACTCTTGGCTAGGGAGATTGACCTGGTCATATATTTCCTGAATAATGAAGAAAGGTAGTTGGTTTTCGAGTAGCATCAAGTCTTCTTCTATGTCAAATATCATCCAGGGCTCAAACTCGTTAGAAAATGTCTGATCAATCGAATCCTTCATAAACTCAATGACGAAGACAGCATCCAGCAGTATCATCTGTATGAAATCAGAGCTCCTAATTCTAGTTAAGTTCTCTGAATAAGAGACTCGGATAACCATTTCTTTCTTCTGAATGCTGCTCACAAGATCACTAATGTTCTCATTATCCAGCTCATGCCGTTTAGTAAACTGTTTGAAATATCTCACTTTCTGCTTTTCCATGGCCTCTAGTCTTTTATTGCTGCGGTGAAGAGGACCTATTGAAATCAGTCGTGGAGTGTACATTTTCGGTTTGATGTTTCGAAGCGAATTGAGCACCCTGTAGATACAGCACACAGCCCTGTCCTGTTGAGAGGTCAACGCGTCCATCTTAGTTTGCAGCTGTTCCATAATATCTCTATTCACATATTCAATACTGGAGGTACTTTCTATATCCTTTCCTTTGTTTGAAGCATTTAAGGTGTCATCCCTTTCCATATTTGAGGTACTTGGGTTGTTAATATCCTTATCAACTTCTGAAGCACTTCCTACATCAATACTTTTTCCCTTGTTTGGAGGACTTGCCTTATCCTCTTCCATATTTGATACACTTGCCTTTTCAACACCATTATTCATGTTTGAAGCACTTGCAGAAAAATTTATCCTTTTCCAGTCTGCATGTTCGGTGAAACAAACCGAGAATGAATGGATGGTTTATATAGTTCAATTTTGGGGGTTTTCCCCACTCAGAATAAGGAACTTTTTGAGATATATTTTACCAAACTAATATAGTCATTTCCTTCTTATTTCACAAAAATAAGTCACTTTTTCATTCCATACAACTACAGTACTATATTAGAACATGTAATTTTTTAGAGCAATGATATAAGAAAAAATATATGAAAATTTTATAAAAACAGTAAGGCTTTTTTGAAAATATATAAAAATAGTAATGTTGTGTTTAGTTAGTCTTTTTTATTCTGAAAACAATAACTAAGTACCATATTTGAAAATGTATACAGTTTACGTGAAAATTTAATATGATTTGTTTGTATATATAGTATTTAATTTTCAAATTTTTAAATCCCTCCGTGAATGGATCATGATCAAGAAGGAAAATACGATAAAACTATGCATGAAATCCTCCTAATTAACCAATAAGTTATGCTATTCAATTTCTTTAGATCGATGCATCACACAAAGGTTATTAATTTATTTATGATAACAAATTAGCACAATAGATTTGAAAAATTTTATGATACTTGAGTTATAATTAATGATATCCTACAAGTTATAATTTCGATTAGTAAATTAATATCACATGTCATCTACTTATTCCACATAGGCAAGTCCCATCAAATTAAAACAATTGTCCTCAATTTTCTATCTTTCCTTATTTCTCTTAAATCTAAAACAATTTCCATAATAAAATTAAAACAACTCTTTTCAACTCTCTCCGTTTTCTTTTCTTCTCTCCCACAGATCCCAAATGATAGTAAGGCCAAAAGGCTTGAATGGAGAATTTGCAGGCCTTTGTGTTCTTGTCACGTCAAATTAAGGAAAGACTTTAACAGTGCGTCCATGTCAATCAAACAAACCCAAGTAGAAATTATGGTTCTTTTAACAACTCTTGTCATGTAGAAGGAGAGGTTTTGATAGTGATCCCAAAATTATGGTTCTTTTTTGTGGTGTTATGGGAACTTCTGGCACTTTGATATTAGCAAATCCAGGACAAATGCATTTTTATAGCGATGCTGGCTTGACTTCCCTAGCAGGAGAAAAGGAATTATGCTTTTTTATACGGTACTCTATGATCATACCTATTATGAAACCACGAATAACTATGGCAAAACTAGGTCTTGTATTTAGAGATGGGAAGAGAGAGACTTGTGTCATGTGAAAGTAATAATTTTGGAGAGTGCTAGTTGTTTTAATTTTTTAATTTTATTATGGTAATTTGTTTTCAAATATATCATATAAGAGAGAAAAGAAAAGATATAGAATGGAAAAAAAATTATTTTAATTTAAGGTGAGTTCCATATGTGGAAGACGTTCATGACATGTTATATTAATTTATGGGTCAAAGCTGTAATATATAGGATGCAGCTTAAACACCATAAATTGCTCATAAGATTTAGTGTTAAATAATTAAATAACAAATTATTAAGGAAGCAATAAAATGGTTGGGTAAAGTGTTAATGATTGTTATAAATGTGCAAAATTTGTCTAATGGATGATGTATGTTGGTAGGACGAATATTAAGTGCAATAATTAAAAAGAGAGATAAAATGAATAAATAATGGTTTGAAAAGAAAAAATAATAATGGCCACATCCCAAGCCTCCCCCTTTAATACTACTAAAAACCACAATTTGAAACTGCCATTTGTGAGTAAACGTAAGGTGGTCCCAAATTTAAGATTTATTTTATCGAAAAATATTCGGTCATAAAATTAATTATTTTTTTTAATATTTTGTTTGTTTATGATCGTATATGCAATTTCAATAACTACAATTACGGTGGAGAATTTTATTTTATTTTTTTTTCCAAATTGTTATCTTATGTGCAACCTATTTGTGATTGACATATGTAGCTGCAAATCGATTTGAAATGTAAAAGATATTAAAATTCTTCTTCTCTCCCCGCTATATTTATGATTTTGCAACAACATTACATTCTGTTGCAAATAAATGAAATTTCAAAATATTTTTTCCCTTTATTTTTTATTTATAATACTTTATGTCTTGAGTTCAGTGGCAAAGCGATCACAAATATTTAAAAATTAAAAAATTTCAAGTTTCATAATTTTTATTTGAATTTTCATCAAAATTTTAGTTTTCCTTTTCTCTCTCATTTGCAATCTATTAGTAACTCCTCTATTCAACACATAATTCAACTTTTACTTAATTTTAAATCTCTTATCTCTTTCACTATAACACATTTTCTTCTTCTCTACCTCTGCCCCTCTCATTTTAACTCATCGTTTCTCTCTATTTCTCACTTAAACATATATTTTCTCTTCATATACACTTCTTCCACTCTAAGAGGCCGTTTGTTTACACGGCTGCGGCTGCGTTTTAATTACAACGCAGTTTGCAGCCATTTGGTAATGAAAAAAAAGTGATTTACTGTTATGGGTCCCACATGATTTTTGCGTTCGAAACGCAGGTAAAGAAAAGCAGGAATTCCTGCTTTTCACGCACTGTGCATGCTAATTGCAATGTTCAGTGAACACTGCAATTAGCATGAACAGTGAACAGTGCAAGCATGAACAACGTAGGAATGTACACTGTTCATGTTAATTGCATTGTTCAATGAACAGTGCAATTAACATGCACAGTGTAGCATGCTACACTGTTCACTGAACATGGTAGCATGCTACACTGTTCCGGTCGGACCAGTTCCGGCCGGACCGGGTTTGGTCCAAAGCTCAACATGCATTGAACTGGGTCCGACGCAGTAAAATAAAAAATAAAAATTATGTTTAATTTTTTAATTATGTTCGAAAAACTAGTGTTTAACATTATTCAATGACACTACGTAAATTATCGCTTGATGACGTAGCATTTGCAGAATTTCACCGCAATTCCAATTTTGTTCCTAATTATATTTTACCTTATGTTGTCGCGCGCTTAAGAAAAAAAAAACTATAGTCCTTGTCAGATATATTTCATACGTGATGAAATTGTAGATAGTTTAATGGAACAATGAAAAATATTTTATATAAATTATTATTTATTTCATGATATAATAATAATAGTTAAATCTACAATATTTAAATTAAAAACCATCAATATTAATATATATTTTTTAAAATTATTTTATAACCTCAATTTCAAAAACATTACTAACCAAACACATTATACTACTTTTTGTTCAACCTCAATTTCAACCACAGTTTTAACCAAACATACATAAATATCAAATCAACCTCAACCAAAAGTACTTTTTATAAAACAACTTTTTTCAAACCACAACCACAACAGCTACCACAATACCAAACACACTAAGACTCCTCCCTCCATCCCACTCATTTTAACACATCACTTCACCTTTTAATATCTATTAAAGGTTAGTTTTCGGGAAATTAGAATAGAAAATTACGACTTTAAATTCACTAGAATTATCTAAATTTTTTTCCTTTATCTGATTTGAATTTTTTTTACTCAATTTTTTTCCCAATCAAACAATCTGATTAGTTCTGATAGCCTAAATTACCTGAATTTCTTACCCAATAGGTTTTGATAATTTGATTTTTTTTAATACTACTCACTCCTAATATCTATTATATTCTATATCTCTTATCATTTATGTTTTTGTTTTCTATTAAAATGGATTAGCTAAAAGTTAATTTGTGTTTCATTATTGAATTGAAACTGATGCTGGTGCTAATCTCAAAAAATAAAAATAAAAATGATGTTGCTGATAATTAATATTATTAGCTAAACCCAACTCCAAAATATGCAGTCAGCATAGCAAGAAAGATTGAGGAGAATAGGAAAAGAAGAAATATTTGTAGCCAAAGAACTAAGAAGGATCTAGTATAGAAAACGAAAGGGAGTCGAGGAGAGTTGGCGTAGAAAGTGATGGAGAAATGAAAGAATATAAGTTAAGTCTCATATTTTCATTATTGTTATATATGTTTAAATGTTGCTGATATGGTTTCATGAAGAAATTTAATGGAACACGAGAATATTACTTATGGTTAATTTTGATGAAGTTTCTTTGGAAAATAAGATGAAACTTGTAGATATAAAGAATCATGATTAAATTGACTATTTCCAAGAAAACTAAGATCATATTTAGAATTAAATTTGACACAACAATAATTGATATCAAGACATCAAGCCTATAAATAACCAAACTCCACCCCTAACACCTATGAATTGATGTGAACTTTAGATGTATGAAAGACTTCACAAAGATTGATTAATTGTTTGATAAATCAAGAGAAGTTCTTTGAAAAACCTAAAAGTATGAGTAAAACCTCACACATAATAATAACTACTGAAATTAAAATTTGTCTTAAAAAAACTAAATTCAAGCTAAATAACTCAGTTTATAATAGGAAAAAATATCATAAATAATGCTGAAAAATAATAAAAGATTTATATATAAAAAATACTAAATCATTTTAGAAACTAATACAAAACTCATATAGTTTTTTTTGGACCTTATCGCAAGGCGTTCCCGATGTTTGATCGCTATGAGATTATAACCTTAACAAGTCCTTTAGAATCATCTGGAAAAAATTTAGTTTGATCCATGGCTGGATCGAAAAATATACTTATAAGTGAAAAACTGCACATTAAAAAATATAAGTCCAAAACCGCCTTTAACATCTCAATAAGGAAATCCAAGGAAACACAAGTTGTTGAAATGAAAATCCTAGTCAAAATAATCTTAATTGTTTCTATCTATAGTATCCTTGTAAAAAATAAATACTTGATAAATAAAAAGTCCACAAATCATAAAGAAACAAATAACAAAACTCATAAAGCAAATTTTGGCCTATATCGTAATGTTGTTTTGACCTTCGATTGACCTGAATGTTTTACCCAATATAGAAAAATACCATTGGAAACTTTTGGAAAATTTTTAGTCTCATCCAGCGATTAGATTGAAACCTATACTCATTAGCATAAAACTAGACAATATAAAATATTACGCCAAAATTCGCATTTGATTGTTCAACCCTTGCATGGATCATATCATTCTCCCTCTCTTTAAAATGATTTATCCTCAAATCACCAAAAGAAAAAATGATAAGATTTAGAGCATCAATAACACTAACTTTATTAGCCTCTTGTTTAAGCCTTCAAAACTCTTTTTTTCCAATATTTTCCTCCCATGACACTATATGAATATAACAACAACTACTCTTTCTCATTTTGAATCCTTTCAACTTGCAACTTATATCTCTCATTTTGCATCCTTTCATCGCCAATTTAAAGCTTCCCAATCAACAATTAGTTTTCTTGTTTATGCAAATGCCATTGTAATTTGATTGCACTCATTTACCAAGTTCATAGAAGCCCTTTCATCATCAACTTTTGGATCTTGGAACCTTAATTTCTCTTGCCTTCTAGCATTAGGAACCCTATGGGATTGTTCCTTTTGCAATTTAGCATCTCTTTTATTTACCTATTCAAACCACTCATCAAATATCATATTCATCCTTATAAGTTGTGTTAAATGGTTTGTAACATAAAAGCTTGGTTTTCCCTCTCTTTCAACTTGCAACCTTTGAAAGACATTGTCATGTTCTAAAAATTATGTTAGTATCAAGATTATATATCCTCACACACTGTCTCATCTATTTACACTTAATAGTTATCACTCCTCTTGTGTTTCACATTATTGTTTTAGCTTTTCACTATAATATGCTCACCTTTCACCTTTTACCACTCAATCTAAAACATTTTAGTTCTTTAAGGAACTAATTCACAACAAATAAAAAATTAATACCTTAATGACGCAATCAAATAATGTATAGACTTAAGAAGCAATAAAGACTGAAAACTATTAAAAATTAATACCTTACTAGTAATTTTAAAATTTTTATTTTACTTGGTATAATATTAAATAGCCTAAAGAATTAAGAATATGAGTTGATTTTGAGTTCCAACTCTTGTCACTTGGTGTGAAAATTAAGTGGAGTTTGGGAAGTCCAATTTGAAAATTCTTAGGAAGTCTAGTTTATGAGAGATTCTAATGGCAGAAGAAGATTTGAAAATAAAAATCTAGAACAACCAAAGTTTCTCTCTCCTCTCTTGTCTCCCTTGATTTTTCTCATTTTCTTCCTCACTAAGCTAGGCTATCCCTAACACACCTTTATGATTTTTTTTAAGTCTTATGATTGTGCAGCACATAAAATTCTCTTTGCAAGCACTACATTTCTATGTCAATAGTTGTTTTCTAGTGTTGGCAAATACCAACTTCTCCATAGCAAGGTCCAATGGTTATTTTCTCATACTTCTACACCAATAACGAGCATTGTATAATGATTGATGAATCATTTTTCTAAGAAAATGTTTTCCTTCTCCATATGGTAAGTTTAAGGACTAGGTGTATATACTATCAGCCACTAAACTAGGCCAAATGATGAAGGAGACTTTTTTCCTAACGTGAAAACTTGTGTTAACAAGAATAAATTTTGATTTGACCTTTAGATTAGGCTAAAATTTTTCTAGGATAATCTAAAGGGCTTGTTTATTCTTAAATTAAATTTCATAGCAATCAGAGATCAGGAAGGCCATCAAATAAGGACTGGAAGTTATTGTTGGAGGTTAGCCATATTTTCTTAGTTGATTTAGGATTTTTTTTCTATTTGGTTTAGAACACTTTTATTATTATTTTTTAGCTTTGTTTATGATATTTTTTCTAGTATAAATAAGGTTCTTTAGCTTTTATTTCAGCATACTACTTGAAAAAAATATTAAGTAATAAAATTTTGAATTAGGGCTTTGATATGATGCCCTATTCGACATAATTATTTGTTGTTTATTCTTGTTGTCTTTCTTGTATTTTTTTCATCCACATTAGTTAATATTAGATCCAAGTGATTCTAGGAGGTTGGTTGTTATATGTTGTTGAATAACCGTGGTTGAAAAAGATGATCATTAAATAGGATGTGCTCGTGCAGTAGGGGATGAGGGGGTTTTTTTTAATGAAAGAGACATTCATGAACTAATGATATAAAATATATAGAGATAAATTACAAAATTGACTAATTGATTAGCAATAATAAACATGCAGAGGTCATTTAAAGAATTATCATGTCAATTAGCAAAGATGAAGAAAAGGAAATTCAAAGATCATGAGAAGTGTTGTTACCCATATTTTTAGGGCTCCACGTAAATAAAAAAAGAGAGAAGAAAGAAAAAATACAAAAGCCAAAAAATACATCAGCAAAATGAGTATACTAAAATGCCCAGATAATAGCCTAAAATTAGTTGAGGAGGATCAAATATACAAAGATTAAAATTTGATAGTATATTTTCGACTAATGAGAGCTCTGTTGACAAAGAAAATTCAATTTGAGGAAGAGATATTCAAAATTGGATGTTTAAGGACTCAATTAGAATTTTTTAAAAGGTTTAATTGAATTTATGGAGTGCTTTATTGCAAGAAAAATTGATTTTCAAGTTAATTTGGCTTTAATTGGAAGAAAATTAAAGTTTAGGGGTTAAATTGCAAGTTGTAAAAGTTAATTTGGTCAAATCAAGGGCTTAATTGTATAAATATTGAAGTTTGATGAGCAATTAGGGATTTGATTAAAGAAGTCCAAAACCAAGGATCAAAATATAAAAGACGTGTGAAATTGATTGAATCATGTGCTAAATTGAAGAAATGGAAAGTTTGTTGATCAATTGAGGGTCAAAATATATAAATTCAGAACCAATGATTCAAATGAAAAAAAACGGCCAACTTTAGGGCTGACAATTAAGCTTGGCATAGGTGAAATTGAATTGATTCTTAAAATCAAAATCTCAATTAAGAATATGATTGAATAAATAGAAAATTAAGGACTAATTTAGAGGCAAGGATTTCTAAAGGTTATATAATTTCTAAACTCTAAAACGGTGTTGTTTTATTTAAATGAAACGACATGTTTTGTGCGAAATGAAATCGTTTGGTAATTATCACAGATAAAACAATGAAATGATGTTGTTTTAATGGTATTGTGCACCATCCTCCTCCCCTGCAATGGTTTTACAGACAAGGGTGGTGGGTTCTTTTTCCCTCCTTTGCACCGTGCTTTTTGGTCTCTTCCTCTCTCCTTCACGTCCCTCCACCATGACACTACACACGTCCCTTTCATGGCCTACCACTGTGCCAGAATGAACAGAGAAAACAAGTCATTTAAGCGGCTGCAAAGTGGCCCCCCCAACCACCTTGGCCTATCCTTCGATGTGCGTTGAACAATAATAAGGTGGTCCAGCTCCCCTTTTACCCTTACAAATATCCCCTCACCAAAAGGTGGGGAGTGGACAGGAGAAAAAAAAGGAACGGGGAAACAGAAAAGAAAAAAATAACAAAGAAGAAAATAAAACAAAGAAAAAAGGAACAAAAGGTAGAAGAAATCAAACAAGAGAGAAAAAGAAAAGAAAAAAAAGCAATGAGAAGACCCTTCTTCTCTGCACTCGTTTGCTTAAGAGTTGTCTTTGGCTACGCCTCGAGAAGAAGAGTGCCCTCCCTCTAGCTAAAACCAATCCCTCTCCCTCATTGTTTTGACTCCACCAGAGACCCTAACAACTGATTGTACCATCTGCTTCTGCCACTCAACAGTAGCAACAGCGACTTCTCCTTCCTCCAGCAACAACGCAGTATAGCCAGCCCTACATCTCCCACTGTTTAGAAACAACTTGCCAGTTATGGCACCCATAACAAGAATAACCCCAGACCACGTAATCTTCTTCTTTTTTCTTTAAGTATTCTTTTTTTTCTTCTATTGTATTTCTTGCATGCAGAACCTTATTAATTCATGTTTTGTAGCAAGCAAAACAATTAACCTGGTTGCTAGGTTCAGCCTAGTAGCCAGGTAGGTGGTTTTAGGCGGGTCTAGGTACAGCACCCCCTTTAACCAAAAAAAAAGAGAGAGTTTTGTTTGAGCCTTGGACCGAGTTTGGGTCTCCGGCCGAACCAACCCAATTCTTAAGCTAAGGGTCTTTCTTTTAGTTTTAAACTTGTCTTTATCTTAAAATTTGGTCAAGTAGGCTCTTATAAAACCTCAAAAAATTTCAATAATTTTCTCACTTCATATCAAGGTTGTGCCCCGATATCAAAGTACCTATTTATCGCTGAAATTTCAAGAAATTCCAAAACAATTCTCTAAAAAAATTTCTCATTTCAAAAAAATAAAAATATATGTTTTATAGGTATGCATACGGCCCAATCTCTTAAAAATATAAAAAATCATATTGTATTTCCATATCAAAGTTTAAAAATATATTTTTGCATGTATTTTTGGATTTAGTAACTAGTTTATTAAAGCCATGAGAACTGGGTCTATATTTCAAAAATACCAAAAAATATTTTGTTTTCGATTAGTATTCGAGATTATGAACTTAGATGTAAGATATATTTCTAATATGAAATAAAAAGATAGTTTCTTTTGTTTTATATTGGCATTAGAACGATTAGGTATTTAACCTGATAAAATAAGGACCTCTTTACTGAGGAGGATTTTTATTAAACCTTAGACAGACCAACAATTATAAAACACAACAATACATGTGTTTATATCAGATGAATAAACAATGCAGCTTACCTCAAGTAAAACGTATTAGGAGTGTTAATACATTTTTTTATGCAATTAGTCCCCTTACCCGAACTCTATAACCAGTTAAAGTTTCTAGTAACCAAAATATTAGGTGATGACTCTAATTCCCTTCTTTACTAAGAAGGGACAAGGATTCCTCCCACATCATTCCCAATCCAAACAGATGATCGTCACGATACCGCACAATATGAGAAAGGTGATCAGGAATGACTATGATATTGAAACTAAAGTCTTTTTTTTTTCTTATGATTCTAGCTCTTTTATGGATTGGAATCAACCACCAAAATTCAATGTAGAAAGTTTGGTTTACAATGACCCTGGATATACCAAAGATATGCATGCTAACTAGTAGATTGACTTTTATCTTAATAGTGAAACCATCCAAGAGAAGGGAAATAAATTAGATGTGGTTTCAAAGGTAATTCCTTATGAAGCAAATAATAGAGAATGTGCCTCACATGTGCTTGAGGACTATTCTAGAATTAATATGGTCAAAGTTGATATTCTTAGAATTCAAATAAAAGTTGTGAATAAAATGTCTAAAAGTTCTCATAGTTGAGGAACCATCACAAATCTCTAAGATGAGTACTTTCCAACCCAGAGAGACTAATGCAAGAGATTTTTTCTTAACACGCAGTATTATAATAATGGGTATAACTTTTGATCTGACCATTAGATTAGGAGATCCTAATTGACATGTTTCTTATAGGGTTAATTTCCTAGAAGTTACTATTTGAGATTTTTCTAGTTGATTAACTTGTGTTTCAATAAAATACTTGAAAAGAAATATTTAGTAATAAAATTTTGAATTAGAGCTTTGGTGTGGTGATTTTATTTGGCATAATTTTGTATTATTTGTTTTTGTTGTCTTTCTTGTGTTGTTTTCATCTGTATCATCAGGTCAAGAAATTTTATACATCACCATCAACCATTCAAGAATTCCTAGAACCCTTCAACAATTCCTAAAAGTATCATCAACCATTCAACAATCACAAGAACTCTATCAACCATTCAACAATTCCTATAACAATTATCAACCATACAACAATTTCTAAATTCAACAAAGTCCTAGATAGAAATACATAACATTTAGATATACACTCCCAACAATTTTATTTATTTATTAATATGTTATTTTACGTTTTACTAATTTAAGCATCAGAGTGTTTCTTATACCCACAAAAGATTTTTTTTTGTAGGAAATCTCATAGAACAGCCTAAGATCACAACCTGAAAACTTCAAATCCAATCTAAAATTTTTCATGACTTCATTAGATTTTATTGAAATTTCATCTGACCTATTTTACGAAAGGGATAGTGTTCCATTATTACTAGTTAAAAAAAAAATTATATGGTTTATTGTGTGAGTAGAAATCTAAGTCTTTTTTTCCAAATTTTTATTATTCGTTTTGTAATTCTATTGCTAACTTTTAGGAAATATGGAGCCAGTTCTCCAAAAAATTTATTAGTATGGGTAAAATGATTGTAATGGGTATTGATACCCATAGTCAATTCTTGATCTATTGCTAAATACCCATTATAATTATTATAAAAGAAACTAAAAGGCATTGATCGTTTACTTTTTTTTTACTAATTCCCCTACTCACATTTGCATCTTGGATTGCTATGGTGCAAATGTCTATTCCTAAGACGCGCTAAAGTACATTCTGGCCCCTACACTGTTTGAGTTTTTCTATTTTCATCCATATTGTTTTTCGTTATTAACATTTCAGTCTTAAACTTCTTTTTCTCACTTTTTGATATTTTCTTCTTTGGTTCTGTTATTTTTTATGTTGGCATTTTAGTTCTAAACTTCATTTTCCACTTTTTGTTTTCTGCTTTGGTCTTTAGAAGTTAAGAGAAGATAAAGAAAGTCATGTCTTGTCTTGAAAAGAAGAGTTTGATGTGGGTGGTTTGACCTTTTAATCATATCAGGGAAAAAAAAGCCATGTTTTTCTCATAACAAAAATGAAATGCATGAATAAGGAATGAGAGTTTTAATAATATATATATATATATATATATGTGTGTGTGTGTGTGTGTGTGTGTGTTTTCTCCTTCATTTAAATCATTAAAGTTCTTATGAATATTTATTTTAATTGGCTTATGTTTATATTTAGAAAAGAATGATGCTAATAAATGATCTTTTTTCTGCATGAATTGGAAAGAGAAATTTTCACTAAAGAAATACATTTTTTCTTCAAGAACTTAAAACATTTGATTTCATTATAATATTTATTTAAATTATCATATGATTCAATAAAAAAAATTGAAAAAGGCAGCAGGCAAATTAAATAATAGTAATCTCAAGTTGAGCCATTGATTCAACAAGTTCAGCGACATTAACAACAGAATTTAAGACAACGCATTTATAGAAAAATACAAGCTAGAAAATGTTTGGTTGGTTTCCCTTCTATTTGGAAGATGACCTATATATATTTAGTGTGATCCATGTGGGATCATTAAGCCCATATGAAAAGAGAGGGGTTTAGCCTACTTTGTTAAGGTTTTTTAATATTTACTGTGTTTTATATAAGGAAGAACATAGAATGAGACATGAAAAAAATCCTAGCTTCCCGAAATAATATTCAGGAGATGTGTCTAGTTTTGATCCAATGCTTTGATTTGAGTCATGTGGATTCATTTAGATGAAATTTTTTAGACACATGCCTAACTAGTTTTTTGACCATGAACAATAACTATAACTTTATGGTGAGATCTTTCTAGAATCCATTGTGGATTTTGTTTCGTTACCAAGAAGTTGTTTCTGAGATTGTATAGCTCTAGTTCTTTCTAATAGAACAATTGAAACATATTATTTATTGCTATTGAAGATTTTGGATGGACTATGATTTCTTGATTTTTCCTCCAACACCAAGAAGGTTTTCCACATAAGCATTGCTTCGTGTCTTTTTGTGTGTAGCTTTAGTTCATATTGAATTATAATGTGCTTTATTTAATTTCTTCCTAGAAGATTCATACAGAGGGAGAGAAACATTATTTCCATTATTTTGTGATTGATTTGGGTAGTTTGAATTAGTTTCTAGTTTCTCCCAACAAAGTAGTATCAGAGGGGGGCACTGCTAAATTATCAAACTTGGAATGGAAAAATGGAAGACCTTGTATTTGTCAAACAATTTCATCTACCGGTGTTTGCTAATAAGAAGCCTAAAAACAAATCTAAAGAAGAATGGACTTTAGAACATCGATAAATATGTAGATACATAAGGCAGTGGATGGATGATAATGGTGTAATGAATAAATTATTTAAATCAGAATCGAGATAGTTTTTTGGTTTTATGGAAGTTTCCCTTGAGTTTTTAGCTTGGCAGTTTTGTTTGTGTGGAGGCAAAGCTGCATCCTGTGGTTGTTGCTCTGTTTTTGTGGTTTTCTTGGTTTTTTTTTCCTTTTTTGTTAGTTTAATTTGCTAAACCTGAGTGTTGTGCAGATTTGTATCTTGTCCTTCCCGTCTTTTTTTGGCGTTTTAATGCAATACTTTAGTTATAAAAAATATAGATCTAGAAAAGAGCAATGTTTTGAATGAAGAAATGAGAAGAAAATCATACTGTTTTGCTTCACAGCTAGAGGTTTTAGTTACAGAAAGGAGACGGATGAGTAGAGGTTCGAAGAACAAAGAAAAAGGAAGAAGCAAGTCCAACAATTTTGCTAGTGAAGAGAGAAAATAAGGAGTACAGGAATGAAAACAAGAATGATGATGCAAAGGATAATGGTTGAGTTATCACTACTACTACCGAAGACTACTCAATTATTTATGATAGTGAAGTTATTAGCATTGCATATCGTGAAACCAGTTGGGTTATTGCTAATGGCACCTCCATTCATGCTACACCTTGAAATCATTTTTCATAAAATATACACCTAGTGACTTTGGGATAGTAAAGATGGATAAGGGTGGTTTGGTTAAAATCACATGTATTGGAGATGAGTGTTTGGAGATGAATAATGGCATGATGTTCATTCTTCGAGATGTAAAGTATATTCATGATATTTGTTTGAACATGATTTTTACTAGTAAACTTGATGATGAGGGGTATTTCAACACCTTCAGTGATAGTCAATGGAAGCTTACAAGGGGTTCTAATGTTGTAGCTCAAGGCCAGAAGTTTTCAACTCTATACTTATTGTAAGCAAGGCTCCTTAAAGGTATTATTAATGCAATGGAGAATGAATTGATAGTATACTTATGACATAAAAGCTTACAAACATGAGTCAGAAAGGCTTGGCAATGTTGGCTAAGAAGAAAATTTTGTTTGGAATGAAAAGTTCAGCATTGAAAACGTGAGGTCATTGTTTGGCAAGGGAGTAGAATAGAGTTTCCATCAGAAGTTCCTTTCTTTCAAGAAAGTCAAGTACCCTGGTCTTGTACATTCAGATGTTTATGGTCCATTTAAGACAAGAACTCTTGGTAGTTCCCTTTATTTTATGACCTTCATAAATGATCATTCAAGGAAGTAATGGGTTTATACGTTGAAGATAAAAGATCAAGTATTAGATATGTTTAAATAGTTTCAAGCCTCAGTTGAGAGAGAGACTGGGAAGAAGCTGAAGCGCATCCTAACTAACAATAAGGTAGAGTACTTGGGTGTCCATTTGATGATTCCTGCAGACAACAAAGTATTCAACATAAAAGGAAACGTCCAAAAAGCCCTCAGTTGAATGGTTTAACAGAGAGGATGAACAAAACGCTGATTGAGAGAGTAAGATGTTTTCTTTTACATGCACACCTGTTAGGATCCTTTTGGGGTGATACTTTGAGTTTATTTGCGTATGTTCTTAATCTTACAACATGTGTTCCGCTTCAGTTTGATGTATAAGGCAGAGTTTGGACTAGCAAAGATGTTTTATATGATCACTTATGTGTATTTAGATATAAAGCTGGGGTGAGCAAAAAAACCGAGAAACTGAGAAAAATAAGAAAATCGGGAAAAAAAAACTGAAAAAACCAAACCGTGAAAAAAACCGATTAAAATTTTGAAAAAACCGGCCGGTTCGGTTCGGTTTCGGTTTTATAAGCCTAAAAACCGAAAAAACTGAACCGAACCGGACCGGATCCAAATCGGAAAAAACCGAGCCAAACCGGTTTTTGTCCTAAAAAACGAACCGAAACCGGTCGGTTTGAACCGGGTTCGGTTCGGTTCGGTTCGGTTTTTTTAAAAAAAAAATTCGGTTTGGTTATTTTTTTTTAATAAAAACCGAACCGAACTGAAAATAATCACCCCTAATGTAAAGCGTTTATGCATATTCCTAAAAATGAAAGGACTAAACTCAATATATATGTAGACTCGCCGATTCATCCTTCTTGGTTATGGTTTGAATGAGTTTTGGTGCATATTATATGATTAAAATAATAAGAAACTAGTGAGAAGTCAGGTCTTTATATTTATTGAATATCAACAATGCAAGATGTTGAGAAGACAGAAAAGGTAGTGTTTTTGTACTGATGGTCTCATTTATTAAATAATATATTTATCTTGTTTTATTAAAGATAGAATAATATTTTTAGTTTGATATATATACAATTCATTTGTATTGAAGTTAAATGATGTACTTTAGACAAACCAATCAAATGAGAATTCTAACCTCCTTCTTTTCTTTTTCATATTTATATTTATTTTGTGTTAATTGAATTGTTCTAACATAATTAACTTGTATACAGTTACTTCTATATATATGCTAGTACGGGTTGAACATGATGTTCAATATGGCCAGCAAAGTCCTGATGATATGTATGCTCAATTATAAGATGAGATAAATGATGAGATCATGAGATTGTTGATTCGATGCCAACACTAGAGTTGCCATCAGATATTCCACTTAGGAGGTCTACCAAAGACCGACATTCTTCAACTCGGTACTCTACAAACGAATATATATTAATTATTGATGAGGGAGAGCTCGAGTATTATGCAGAATCCATGAAGGATGAATTTGTTCCAAATATGGAAGGAGATGTGGATAGACATTAGTTATTTAATCACTTTCTCAGAAGGGGTTATTGCTTTTTATTGTCGAGGTTACAAAAATGTTCGCACCTTCTATTATTTGTTATGGATAAAAAAGTTATTGAAAAAACTAGTAGTCTGATTTTATTTTTTTTATTTATTTCTTTTGTAATGCTGCTGCTAATTTTTTTTGAGATATGTAGCTAGCTAGTTCTCCTAAATAAATTAGTATAGGTAAAGTGATTGCAATGGGTATTGAAACCCATAATTACTTATTGACCACCACTAACCAAGTCTTGCGCTAAAGCTATCTGAATACCCATAGTGATATGTAAAGTCGAAACTTTGATTCCACAGCAGGTTCAATGACATTAACAACAAAATTTAAGACATCGCATATAAAATATACTCTGGAAACCTAAAGGATAATTAAGCAAATCAACTTAAAAAAAAATATTTTTTAAAAATTACAATCATATATATATATATAAACCGGTTCTTTATGTTCAACTGCTTAAATTCTATATAAGAAAAAAACCAGACCGGATCTACTTTAGGTTTTTTTAAAAAAAATAAAAATTAAAAATTATAGGGAAAACGTAAACCTTATGGATAGAATTTCCATAAGAATGCTTTTACATATACTGAACCACCTAATGTCTGCAGAGCTTAAACCAAATCCAAAACTAAACATTTCAAAGAACAGAACAAGTTAGTGCTGACCTGAGGACGGAGATCAGAGGACTGTGTCTGTATATAATATAGGGTCCCAAGCAGCGAG
>Ga0307515_10010586_pt1 | contig 17656 bp, 7 predicted proteins | sample 17_EM_MG_FD_194513 | JGI IMG/M metagenome (GOLD analysis project Ga0307515, IMG submission 194513) | Populus trichocarpa ectomycorrhiza microbial communities from riparian zone in the Pacific Northwest, United States - 17_EM | ecosystem: Host-associated > Plants > Roots > Unclassified | place...
GAAGAGATGATGAGAGAACAAATATCCACCGCCAGCAATTGTCTTATATACAATTTATTCGTAGGCAGCCGAAGGCATACGTACGTCGCCACTCGGGGCCGTTATATTGGTCATCGGAGGAAGATTGTCGAACAAGTACCCGAAATCACCAATCACGGCCGAACTTACCGAGAGTATTGAAACCACGAGAACATGCTGGAATGAAGGGAAGGCTTCCATGCCGCGTACACCACCTTCTCATCAGTTTAACGGCAAGGCGTCCACGGCATTTTGAGTCGTGCGCGTCTTCTGGTTGGTTTCTTTGTAGATGATCGGCAAGATCGGTGCTTATTAAACCCGACAGCCACATGTGGCTGCAGTCTCGCCACGCCACCAAATTCTTCTCCACAAGCGGATCTACCACGCTAGTAGCAGTAAACAGTCATTATACCTTGTGGTATTGCAGGCGAGATATTCTAGAAGCTTTTGACTACACATTCAACACGTATGAGCGGCGAACTGAACTACCGACTCGCCGATGAATACAGCCTTACGCCTACTGCAAAGTAGTCATCTTCTTTACTGCTTATAATATAACCATAAAAGATATAAAATAATAATAATACAGGTACAATGTTTTAAGGCACCTTAACGCCTTTATCTATTTAAAATTTAAAGGGTCTAAGTTATTGTGGCTTAATAAGTCCGTAGAGTTGAGCGACTCTTGACGTTCCCCATGATTTGTATGGTTTACAAGGTCACTTTTCTGTCACCCGCGTGCCACCCCTTTATGAATCCACGATGAAGAACTGAATTCACTGGTGTAGGCATATCCTGAAGCAAACGATGCGGGAGCGTAGCTATAGTTTTGCCTAGAAGTTACCGCTTTATCGGCGGCAACCTTGGAGAATGCTCAAACAACTTGAGCTAATTGAAGAGTTGCTCTCAAACAGCAATCGGCTATGTTGCAGGGCTACCGATATTGCGAAACATGTTTATGCACATACGCAGATCACATCTTTCAGGCTTGCAAGGTTAGCGGACTCCTAGTCATCCCTATTCCATGACCCTACCTAGCGTGTTGATGATACTGTTTCGAAAGACCGCAAGAACATGAGTTCAATATTGGCTATCACACTACACTAGCATTGTAAAAATATGTCTATAAGATGCTCTTTCATAAATCGCTGTCGAGTCCTGCTTTGATCCAGTAGTGGGGTTGTCTTACTGAAGTAAGACATCGCGAAACTGCAATCCCTTGAGCTGCCCGGGCAGGCACAGCACGATCGATCTGTTCTCTTACACCATCTTCGCCGCATCCTCGCCATTCGCATTGTGAAGAATCAGCGCTAAGAGACCACCAATCTAGGATCTGCCATTAGGTTTCACTTCGTTCTGATGTACATAACTCTTCTCGAACAGTAACGCTCCTTAGAAACCACCCCGATATACTAGGACACAATCTCACTCACATGAGCTCCAGGAGGAGATACAAAATCATTTACACTCTTATATATTACGATATTCCCCTCGTAAGATCACCTCTCGTGCCCAGCTAGACCGGCAATCAGTGCAATCTTTGTACACATATCGGTATCCGGATTCTGGTCTCTTGATTTGTAAACCAAATTGAGACAGTTATGAGGTTCCTTGTTATGCACCTACAATTCGCCAATCTTAGTGCAAGTGTGCGTGTACACGTATAACGAAACTTCAATTTCGCAGACAGGATATTTTCTGCGCAAAGTCGCCACTCAAGTAGTTATTCCGTAGACATTGGGATACACAGTGAGAGTTCGGAATAGCAGATTGAGAGCCTTGAGATCCGCTTCTAAACGAGATCGAAGCTACTGCGTGCAGAGAAATGGGAAGACTGTTTTAGGACAGCGAGTCTTCTGGAGAGCGAAGCAATATTTCCCCGACAGTCAGCACGATTGTAATCTGAAGTGGACGTTGAGATATACTCTAAGGGGCTGTCCATATTAGACTAAGGCAAGGTAGATGGATACATGTCTTTATTTTCGAACACTCTCCCTCATAGAAAGGCTTTGATAGGAGGTAAGGTGGTGGCGAGAATGTGCGCACGGACCATGTTCGGTTGTGTTGCTAGGCATCGGTTTGTTTATCCACACGCAGAGCTCTCCACCACTACTACCTCGACACGACGACATCCCTGGACCTCACCACCACAGTCCATATAGCATATCACCACGACATCAGAGAACAAATCATACTGCAATTGATCCATATGGATCCGCCACCTTTCAAATTCCCCGCCTCGCCGGGGACACCTCTCTTCCCACTCTCACCGGAACGTGTCAATGGTAACCGCTCTCCATATGGCGGCGGGCACCTTGCGCAATCGCCCTCTCTGCCAGAGTTCAGCACTTCTCCGTTTGGTCTGAAACCATCACACAGTCGAGACAATTCTGACGCAAACGTCCAAGGCATGGTTGCGCGGTTCAACAGCCTAGAAATACGAGACCATAAGGAAACACATCGGCGCGACGAGATCGCTATCAAGCGGGCTGAGATGGCGCGTGAGATGGCGGAGATGGATTTGAAGAAGATCAAGGACGAAAAGGAGGAGGTGGAACGAGAAGGAAAAAAATGGAGAGAGGAAGTTAGGAAATTGAGGAAAGATATTGAAGAGGGGAGGGAACGGGAGAGGAAGGGCGCAAAAAGATTAGAGGTTGCTATGGTGAGTATTGAACTTTTCTCTTCATATAATCATTCAACCAGATATTCCAGTACATGAAAATACTAATCGATCCCGCATGTAGGATGAACTCCATCGCTCAAAAGAAACACACAGCCATGCACAGTCTCTCTACGAGAAAGAGATACGGCGTACCCGAAAAGAAGCATTCAAATCATCCTCCGCACTTGTCAAAATGCAAGAAGAGCTTAAAGCCACGCGAAACTCGCTCCGAATCACTCAATCCGGCCTTGAGTCCGAGAAAATGAAACTAGCAAAACGCGAGCAGGAGGCTTTTACCGCACAGTATCAGCTCGTTGGTGTGCAAGAAGAGCTAGATAAGGCACGAGAGAAAATCAAAGTGGTTGAAGAAGAACGTGATGCCCTCAAGACGAGTCTCAAGGAAGAAGAGGTAGCGCGAATCGCCGCAGAAGGTCGTATCGCGCTTCCTGTGGCCACAAGTGATGAGGATGATGAGTTTTCATCACCTGCTAAATCACCGCGGAAGCAACGTATGATCAACATGGACGGAGAAGATAAGGAGAATATCATGCCAAGAAGAGCTATTGAGTTGAAGTCCCTACAAGAAGAGCTCGCCTTTGAGAGACGCCGCCGGGAACGCGCAGAGGATCAAATCGACTTTATGAAAATGGAATGCCAATTCCAATGCTGCTCCTGCCGCGTCGCCGAACTTCAAGGCTCGAATTATGTCCACGATAGCACTTATGATGCAGAAATGGAGCGTATCAAAGCCACAGTTCCAGTCATCACGCCGCCAGCTAGCGACCATGATGGAGACGAGATGGAGGGTGTTGTAACCATTTCCCTAGCTGCTCCAGAAGCCGAGGCAGAGCGTCTATCCACACCAGCAGAACAGATGCCAGAGGAAGTAAAGGAACCAGAGCCGCTGGTTGCCTTCTCCCCGACCACAGGCACTTTCCGCACCCTGTCGTCTCAAGCTAAACCGGAACCCGCCACAACGTCGACACCAGCTCCTTCTACCCGCCCTCACCTTTCATCTATAACCGAAGCGGCCATCGAGTCTTCCCCTTGGGCCCCCACACCGGACTTCTCCACAATAAGGACCTCCACCACTTCTCCACCACCATATCGCTCTACATTACAGACGACCTCCACATACTCTAACATTGACGAGGAGGCCATTGAAGACGAGCCATCCCCTTCCTCTCCCGCGCTTCCCTCCGAGCTCCAAACACCTCTCCACGGTCCTTCCGGCCCTGCGACTCCGACTTTCCTCACCCGCACCATCACCACTACAACAACAGTGCCTCTTCACTTCTCTCCAGCACCAATACATAACATGCCTCCCACGCCCTCCACTATCTCCCACTTGCCTTCCCACGCGCCCAACTCAGGATCATCTCAGCCGCTAAGAGATCTAGATCTGAACGCACTGCCAATTGATAGAGCAGCCGCGTTAGAGCAGATTCGGCTACGCCGAGGCAGAGCACGGAGTATCGCAGCCGGACAGAGTACGCCACGAAAGCAGATGTTGGAAGGAACGCTCGGGAGAAGAGACATCAGTGCACCGGTAGGCAGGGCGATCAAGCGATAAGACCAGTTTCTTCCTCGTAGAATTGTTTACATTTACGAGGAGAGTGTGATGAACTGGTAAACCAGTTTCACAGGAATGCCGGAGACAAAAGGATGAGTATCACTAGTGGTAGAGATCAGTTTTAGTTGTGGATCGTGTGTTGCTGCCGGTACCAGTACACTAGTTGGCTAAGATTGATATTTGAGTTTCGGTTTTGATTCTACTTCAGCGCCAAGGTGTTGGAGGCGTTGCCTGAGCTTTAGCGGCATTGCTAGGGAGTTTGTTTTGCTTGCTTCCTGGTTGATCTGCTGCTGTTCTTGCTTTATTCGTATCTATGGAGAGGTAGAAGCGGCGGCTCGATGCCCGAGATATAATTTGAGCTGGAATTGATTGTGCTGGGTTGGCCTATTGTGAAGACGTAGGAGGGTTGTGGAGTTATGAGAAGAATGAGAGCTGTGATTTAACATATCAGACAACGCCTTTCTCAAGGGAGGAAGATAGTGGAAACAAGGATCCTTTACAGGTAGGACTATGATTCCAAGCGGCTTGTGTGTAGCATAGTCCCAGCACGCAAGTCAAAAAGGCGTTCCGCCATTCCCTTGCTTTTACAGCATGATTAAGCCAGTTATTGGCATGTACTTTGCCTGCCACAACCGCAAGAGGTTTCTCCACTGTAGCCATTATGCGATGGCCGACCGTCCATGAAATCACTCCCTCCGCTTTTAATCAGCCAATCACTGCCCACGCTTCGATGGATTGCTAGCGCCCCTCCTAACAACTGCTTACCAGGAGAGTATATAGGATATGGTAAATTGCAGTAGCTGTTTACTAAACTGCCTGTATTATTCGGCCTTGAATAGCGTTGCTTAATAAGTTACTCCCACGAGACTTGACTAGGACCTGACGATGATGTTTGGCGTTCAAGTTGGGGTGTATAAACGGGGCAAGGGAAGAGTTTCCAGAGTCGCATGAACAATTGGAGATACCCTCTCATCTCCCACTGTCTGTTTCTTGGAAAAGAAATATCTAACACTTCTCGCAATCTCAACCGCATTTTTGCACCTGAAATGAAAACTTACTTCATCACGGACTCTTCCCGCGGCCTGGGCCTTGAACTTACTGCACAGCCCTCAACCGATCATCACATTCTTCGGGGGGCAATCTGATTTTTGCCACAGCCCACGGTACACCCTCCTCCGAATTGCAGAAGCTCATAGACGGATCTAGCGGACGTGTGGTTTATGTGAAGCTTGACGCCGCGGATATTGCAAATGTAAAGAAGGCTGCGGGGAAAGTAGAACACCGCCTTAAGACCAAGGACGTGGTTGGAGGATTGGATGTGTTGATTAACAATGCGGGCGTAATGCCTATTACACAGGAAGGAATTGTAGAGATGTAAGTTATTTGTATCATTTCGGAACAAATGTATAGGTGAAGAGAGAGGCGTAGATGAAAAGTACTTGTGTATCAAAAATTTTCCTCTAACAACTTCGATAGGAACGGTCTAACCTCAACTTTTATAACAAATGTAGAAATGTGACGAGCGCCTTTCTACTGCTGCTGTATAAGGGAAAGCAAAGAAAGTGTCCAACATGTAAACATGTAACCTTAACCCCATTCCCCGCCAACAACCCTTGGTTCCATCGGTATGGCTAAACGCTTCGCAATCCTTCTCGTCCCTGCTTATAAAGTCAGCAAAGCGGCAGTTAACATGTTAAGGGTACAATACACGCAAGAATTTATCACAATCAGTCCAGGAGTGAGTAGCAAATGTTCCCCTCAAAACGTCAAGTCTCCCGCTTTAGTAAGATTCGTCCAACTTTATAAGTATTGGCGCGTCTTTTTATTAAGGGATTGAATATATATAGCTCTACTTTATAAAATGGGACACCTACTTAATAGAATTAAGGTTACACTATATATATCGGCCCCTCAAAGTCCGCCGGAACGTTACACTAGAAGTGGCTACGGGCTCGGGCACGATACTGGCTTGTGCACGATTTTCGAAAATCAATACAGATTACAACTTGAAAGTTTTTAACACAACACAACGCTCTATATACACAAAAATCAAGGAGGAGAGGCTTATAACGCTGCTCTATTATTCTATAACTATCACAGAATCCTTTAAGTGTTGTGGTGGTTTGCGAACTTGTTGAGGGCGGCCGCTGGCTGATTTGACTACCCCATCTTCCACCTTACGAACTTGCTCAATAGTAGGCTCCTTAGGAATAGTAAATACAACCTTCTTAATCTTCTGCCTCTGCTGCATCAACTTCCTCTCTGCTTGAAGTTGTTTCTCTACATCACGTACCTTACAAGCCTCTTCCCTTTCGCGCTTTTTCAGTGCCTTAGCATTATCCTTTTCTTTTTTGCTAGCAAGCCTTATAGATCTATTAAACTTAAGAGTTCTTTCCTTCCCCTCCTTTACTAGCTGCCTCTAAACCTTCTCATCCGCTTTAGTAGCTATATTATAAGCCTTAGTATCTTCTTTCTCTTAATAGAGTTCCTTTACTTCCTAACCCTTATTCGGTAAATAGATAATAGCTCTACCCCCCTCATTGGTGGCTAGCTATAAAAATAGGTTCTTCTGCCTCTTTCTTTTCCTTTATTCTATCTTAAAAGCTTCTTAATAGCCCTTAATGCGACTTTAAAGGATAATGTTAGTCGCCATAAGTTCTTAAATATTCTTAGTAAGCGCTCTTACTTTTCTATCCTTAGATTGAACCACCTCTTCTACCACCTCTCTAAGTTTAATTTCAATCTTCTTCTAATTACTAGCTGTTAGAATAGACCCTATAGAGTTACTAGATAATGGTCTCTCTTCATCTTCTTCCTTCTTACTATTAAACTAGTTTAATATAGTATTAGGATCCCATAGGTAAATACCGGGCCTTTTCTATCCACTAGCTATATTGTAACCGACTACCGACACTGTGCTGAGACACAAGATCACCGCTTGGAAGGCTCCAAGACAGCGTCAACGCCACCCTATATATTGATTGCAGATCAATATTGCTTGCAGATCACTGTTCCCATTTTAGTTACCTATTTCCCTTTCATGTCTTATTACCTCCACCTTCTTCGTGTATATATAGAGGCTTTAGAGCTACATTCACAATCAAGTCGTTCATTCAATTCTTCGCACTGCAAAGCTTACATATATTCTTAGGCTTTATGGCCTTCTTCCAAGCTATCTAAAAGGTCCTAAAGAAGTCCCTTTTTATAAAGCGTGAATATCCTTCAGAAATTATTATAAAGCGGTTAAGTTCTTGGCTATAAAATATTGTAAAAGGAGAGAAGAGAGAGATATTAAGAGGCTGTGACCGGTGCGTTAAGTAAGGTGGATATATAACCAGGAGAATCTTATGCTTATCACAATAGTTAATAAACCTTATATTAACGTGAGAACCATGCCCATTAATAATAAGTAATCGCCAATCCCTTTAAGCCTTTTCCTTAATCTCTTAATTAAAGATAGATAACTATTTAAGGCCTAGGTTATCATTGGTACAGCCTGTTAGTATTAAGGAGAAGAAGCAGCTGTGTTTATCTGGGTTGAAATCCTTAAGCTATATATCTTATATGTTGCCCGTTGTAGCTTAATAAATTAGCGTTGGAGAGAGTACTATTCTATTCGCACAAATGGCTGCTACTACTATAATCCACTCTCTATTTCCATCCTGTATAATATAGCGCATTGCTCTAGACTTATAAGCACACTTGCTAAAGATCCTTCGGGTTTTTTAGATATAGCCAATAAGGAAGCCCTTTTTATCCATATTATATATATTTTGTGGCTGTATATTATACTCCTTAATCTTCCAACCTAAGAGCTTAAGGTATAGACTATAATACAGTGCTAAATCAGCTCTCTTTTAGTTTTTATTAATAGGCAGAAGGTAGAAAGATTTAAGGTGTTTAAAATTCTGTTTAACCTAGCGTGAAACCCAGTTAATTCCTAGCATTCTTAGGGCCATTACATGGGCCAGATTTCGTGCCATTGCGTGTGTAGGAGGAAGCCCTCTTTTAGATAGGTCGTTAGTGTATTTAATAAGGGCCTGAGAAGCTCCTGGTGAGAGAAGCCGTTGAGAATTATATCCTTAAGCTTTGGTACCGGTTTTTCTATGGAAGCGCTTTAAGAGCACGCTTCTCTCAACACCATACTTAGTAGCTGTAGCCTAGATGTTTCTTTTCTCTTAAATATTAAGCTCCTCGAGTGCAGCTTCCATTACATCCATTTTTGAATAAAATCTGTATATTTTGAATGAAGTTGTGGGTGTTGAGAAATAAGCGGTGAGGCGTGCAAGACCTTGCTCAAGGTTGTAGCGTGCACGAGCCCGTAGCCACTTCTATCGCACGGATAAATCCTCAATTCTTGTGATAAATCTAGAGCCTCCCTGCGCAGAGCTTCCCTATATATAACCCCGTGCAGAGCTTTAGAGGGGAACATACACAACTCATTCTGGAGCAAGGACGGCTCGTTCTGGAATGAGGCAGTAATGTTCCGGAATATCCCGTGTACCGGTATTAGTCGGAACACGCGCTGCCGACTGCTGCGGCTGATATGGTGATCGCCGCTGCTACTGCTGCTGCCATATCCCAGAAGAGACCAGAACACATCACATCAGGGTCCCCCGGGAGGGGAGTGCGGTGACGGGTTGGTGGTTGAGCCATGTCATCGCTGCGAGGGCCATAAAACCCTCAGCTTCGTCTCTCACCTCTTCTGCTGAGGAGTTCGAAGGACCGCCGCCCGTCTCTCCTGCTGCCAGTTGCCACCCACAGAGCACAGTTCCTGCGTGCATCGCAGCTCCGTTCTTGGATCTTGCGTCTCGCATCTTGGTCGCTGCAATGGCTTCCTCCCGCGCCCACGAGCCCTTCAAGCCGCGCTACAGGCTCCCCGGCGACGATAAACTTGTCGCCGAGCACCTCTCAGAGCACCTCTCCGAGCACCCGTCCGAGCACGACACCACTGCTGCTACCACTGCGCCGGGCCATGGCCGCGGCGCAAAGCTGCAGCCACCGCCGCTCGTGCGCGAGATGTCCGCTGAGCAGCGTGCCGAGGCCGAAGCAAGGCTGTGTCGGAGGATCGATGCGCGATTGTTGCCGACGATTACTCTCATGTACATCATGAATTACCTGGATAGGAATAATATTGCGGCAGTGAGGTTGGCCGGGTTGCAGGATGAACTCAATCTAGCAAGTTGGCAATATCAAGTGAGTGCTGGTGGAAATGGTGGGTTGGGCTGAATTGGGCTGATCGCAAGGGTAGACAACTGTTAGTATTTTGTTTGTGGGATATATTCTTATGCAGAGTAAACTACTGCGCGAATCCAATTGATGACCAGGATTAAGCTCACAATCGCAGTACCCTCGAACTTGTTTCTGAACAAGATCGGTTTGCCGGCTATATATTTGCCGAGCTGCATGATTGTGTGGGGAATCATTTCGGGCGCGACGGCAGGATGTTATAATTTTGGAGGCCTACTCGCTATTCGCTTCTTTTTGGGCTTTGTCGAAGCTGCGTATTTTGTGAGTATATGATGTCATATGGAGCCAGGGGTCTTATCACTGATATCGATTTAGCCCGGTTGTTTGTTTTATCTATCAGCTTGGTATACGCGCAAGGAGCTGGGTTTGAGGACTGCGATTCTCTATTCAGGCTCGCTAATCTCCGGAGCTTTCGGTGGATTGATCACCGCGGGTATAACAGGAAATATGGACGGGACGCGGGGACTCCGTGCATGGTGAGCTTTCCCCACCCTCAAATATTCCCTCGGCAATAGCTAAATCTCAATCTGAATAGGCGCTGGGTTTTCATCATCGAAGGCGCCATCACCATCATCGTCGCCTTCATCGCCTTCTTCCTCCTGCCTAACTTCCCGCGCACAACGAAATGGTTGACGGAAGAGGAGCGCCAGCTAGCCGTGTGGCGGCTTCAAGAAGACATTGGCGAGGACGACTGGGTCAGCAGCGAGCAGCAGAGCTTCTTCCACGGCATGAAGCTCGCGTTCCTAGACATCAAGACCTGGATCCTAATGGTCATGCTGTTGGGCATTGTGTCCTCAGGCTCCGTGACGAACTTCTTCCCCACCGTCGTCAAAACCCTCGGATACAACAACGTCAAGACGCTCCTCCTCACCACCCCGCCGTACGTCCTGGCTGTCATCACGGCATTCTTGAACGCCTGGCACGCTGACCGCACGGGCGAGCGCTACCTGCACGTCGTGCTGCCACTCTGCGTCGGCGTCGCGGCCTTCATCCTCGCCGCAGCCACCACCGCCACCGCACCGCGCTATGCGGCGATGATGCTGATGGTCCCCGGCGTATACACCGGCTACGGGGTGACGCTGGCCTGGATCTCGAACTCGATCCCGCGCCCGCCAGCCAAGCGAGCGGCAGCGCTGGCAGCGATCAATTCAGTCAGTAATATGAGCTCGATTTACGCGAGCTATATGTATCCGCAGCAGAAGGGCGTCACGCATCGTAAGTCACTCTTCGCCTTTTTACTTGCTTTCGTCGGTGCGGTTCACTGACAGGTGGATGTGCAGCGAATCTGGTTACTCCGCTGGCCGTGGATAGCGCTACGGCTGTGCTGGCGATTATTATGGCAACGATACTGAGACTTGTCTTGGCGAAACTGAACAAGAAACTGGATCGGGGCGAGCATGTGGAGGGTGCGATTAATGCCGTGCCTGGGGAGGCGTCAGAGCATGGATTCAGGTTCTTGTTGTAGTTTAATGCAGACAGGGACTTGGAGTCATGGTGATTTGACGACGATATAAAGACTAGCAATTTTGAACCAATTCCAAGTTTCTCTATACAAAACGAAAATTATGGGTTGAGTGATAGTATCGGCAGTGGAACTGAGAGTCCTGGCATGACGCCGTCCTTGAATTCCGTGTTTGGGTTCTAGACGGGATTATCTACAGGCTTTTATGGCTAATGCTCTGAGGTTGAAAGCGCCGGGCTTTCTGGGTATTATTAATCAAAGCCGTCAGTGACGAAAACGGAGGCGGGTTGGTCCAAAGTGGGTAGTAGAAATGTGATTAAAGATTACGGTAAGATAAGTGGGCAGCATTGAATGTCACTCTAGATAAGGACTTCGGGAAGCTTGGATAGGGAGTGCTAAACCTCGTGTCGCGGTGTCCTAAAGTTGTCGTGGTCGCCAAATGAGCCGCGTTCTTCCTGCCGTGAGCTACGGCCGGTGTGCAATGAACTTCGTTCGTCCCGCAATGAAGTGCGTTGTTCATGCCGTGAGCTGCGCCGCTCATGCAGTGAGCCGTGCTCGTATTCCTCCGTGCGTGGTGTGCGACGCCCCAAGCTGTGTCCATTCTCACTATGTGACCGATACACTCTACCGTTTGTCCCAGTAATGAGTATCCATTCAACAAAGTCCCAAGTTGTAGCTACGGGTCCCCAATGTGTGTGTATGCCCCGCGGCAGCTTTTCGGGGAATTTGAGGAAGCCGAAGAGAAGTCTTAGGTCTATCCACGCAGCAATGATCCAGGATTTCCAAGAGACCCATTCGAATTTTAGAGGAGTCCAGTGCAGCGGGTGGTCAGAAGGTAGCCACAACACGGAATTGATCGGCCATCGGTCTGGCGGAAGTTGGTGAGATCCATAGCGGAAATTGGTGAGGAGCAGGGCTCCCAACGATAACGTTATTCATAAGCTTATCGCGATATGCTTATCGTTATGAAGCGATATGAATACGATATTGGCTTATGAATATCCATAAGCTTATGAATATGTGTTGATGCTTTGAAGCTTTGGTGGTGGTGGTGTAAAAGGGTAGTAAGGCGTTTGCTAGGACCATAAATACACCGCACGTCCCGACATATACCTATACATAGAAGTTCCTCCCCCCTTTCCTCCTAACTACCCCCAATCTATCCTTACGGCTCTATCTACTTCAGAATCTCTTCTTACTTACTCTGATGGCAAAGGAGGCGGAGGGTAGATAATAATTTAGGAGGACTCTAAGGATAATTGCCAACTCAACTTTACTAAGACTGGTGATATGGCTTATATAAGCCATTATCGCGATATTATCGCGATAATGAATATCTTAAGGCTCTTAATGATATGAATACGATAATTGGTATGAATATACATTTATTCATTATTGGGAGCCCTGGTCTAGGCCGAGTCCCGTTAGGAATTTGTTAACTAGGGAGATTTCACTAATTATATAGTCGGGGTCGAGCTCTATAATCTCTGTTTATGCTTCTTATAGTTTTTCTATATAGTTTATTACCCCCGTATAGGTATCTAGGGTAACTTCTTAGTAACGACTTTTAAGGTATTGGTAAACTGCACTACCTATTAGACGAAAACGTTTTTGTAGCTTAGTAAGGATCTCTTCTACATTCTTAATTTCTTTTACTTCCCTTATAGCGTTATAACCGAGTCTACTTCGGATAATGCTATATACTTGTTCCTGTTTATTAAGCTAGGTATCTAATTTAGTTTTATATATTGTCTCTAATAGGGCCCCTTACTCTAGTCTTTTTGCGTTCCGTTTAAATAGATCCCTATATCCATTTATTAATAAGTAGAGGCGTATCTATTTGTTAAACTCTATCTATTTTATAGTGGATTCTAGTTTCCTAATCTTATCTAGCCCCCTAGTTCCTTTTTTAGTTATAAAGCTTATCTTCGCCTTAACTATATATGTCTTTGGTAAGACTAATAAAGAGTTCTTAGGCTTATTGGGGGCAGGTTTAATTATTAAGGCTTAGGGAGTTTAGGACGTTTGGGGGAAATAGGTAAAGATAAAACGTTTATAGTATTAGGTTTAGAGTCTTCAGCAGTAGAGCTTTAAGGTTCTAGCGTCTCTACTCCTTTAAGTTTAATGGATTCGTATATAGTTTCGGAGGCTTAAGAGAGTTCTTCGGTTTTAGAGGTCTCTGGAGTATCTAATAGGATAGGTATAACGGAGGTTTTATAGGGTAGTTAAAGAGGGGTTTAGACTTTAAGGCTAAAGAGTTTAGTTAAGCTGGCTATAGAGAGGGTGCTGTTAGAGGCTAAGGAGCTATCTAAATCACTAGAGTAGTTGGGTATAGTGCTAGGGTCGAAGTTGTTGTCTTTAAGGTCCTCCGTAAAGATATTCCCAGTATTTTTCTCAAAATCTTTAAACATGTAAGGGTAGAGGAAGATGTTAAGGAAGCGGGAAAATTATACTAGTTATAGAGGTCGAGGTCTTAGTTAGTATGGAATTGGTTTTCTAGGCCTTTAGTATAACCGTTAAGGTGTTAATTTCTTTATTGCTATAGTGGATTTAATAGAGTATATAACTATTTCAAGTTTTAGATATACGGTTGCCTTATAAAATAGAAAGGCTAGTATAGGGGTTTGTGTTTCTAAAGAGAATTTAAAAGGTTAGGTTTTAGCGTCTTGGCGCCTAGCTACCTTACAAAGAGTCTCCTAAGACCCCTTTGTCTATGTCTTTTTATAATTGTTAAATGCGTGTATATTTCAGAGGTATGCAGCGGAAACAGCTTATAAGGCTATAGAAATTCTCTAAAATATATCTTTTAGTGGGTCATGTAGTTAATTATCATGTATAGTAAGACTTAGCTGATTTAATTTGCATAACCCGGGCTCATAACCTGTTAAAATGTAGTGTATTACTTGCATAGATTCTCTAGGGAAGGTTGGTAGCTATATAATACAATATTGAGGAGGCTGGTACCCAGCCTCCCTACGCCACCAGAAGGTCGAATCTCAACATGATGTAACTCCTAAAGTTCCACAGGTCGACACGAGGCATCTCCACGGTTCGCGCAAAAATCACAGGTTACCGACAAATCACTTGGCCATGACCCGCGCTCAAAATAATTTCTGTTTGACTTCTTTACAGCCTGACATAGAGAGCACTCGCGCGGCAATTGCGATATAAGTATGAGTGGCTGTAGCACCTTGCCAGTTGTCTTCAATGTTCGTAGGTACATCTTCTAACCTTGAAATAAGGGGCATTCCAAATGGAGTTAATACAAAATCCGCCTACAAAGTTTCGTTTATTTCGACATCCACCTCCTATAAACGGAATCCACCTCCATCGGCAAAGATGCTTGTGCGTTAATTGATAACTTTAGATAATCTTTAAATATATGGAATATGCGACGCCAGGTGCTCTTTAGCTTTTATACGCGTGGCGTCCTCGTATATATATATACGGCGTAAATGGCTCAAGATATAATCTCGCTTCTATTTCTACTAAAAGTAAACAAAGCTTAATACGCCTAAGCCTACGGTCTCTACTCTTCCGTATTGCCCCGTACACGAATGCAGAGACTAGAGTGTCTATGGATATGCTTGCAAGAGAACGGACGCTGGAATGGACGCTGGAAGTTAGGGAGATAAACTTACTTATTCTAAACTATATATAAAAGAGACGTCGTTAGATTAAGAACCTCTATATTAATATAGTAGAAAGCTTTTTAACTACCTAAGTCATTATAAAGTTAAAGTATAAGCTTTGCAATGTGGGTATTAAATAAACGACTTAATTATAAATATAGCTCTAGAGTCTATATATACACAAGGTAGGTAGCAAAAGGCTAACGACAATAATCTCCAATCTCCACTGTAGACAGTGCCACTTAGTCGGTAATAGGTAATAGAAATAGGTAATAGAAATAAGTAGTAAGATATGCGATAGTAAGAAACAGGATAGTAAATCATAAGGTAGCGCAAGCTTTAGTACTAGTAGTCGGTTACACCCCCCCCCCAGATTTAACGATATAGTTAAAACCATAGAAAATAAAAATGTGGAGGCTAAAGATTAACAAGGCTTCGATAGTGGTGGTAACGTTAAGTAAAAGCAAGACATAATAGCAGCATATAAGGGACAGAAAGGAGAAACTAGGCGAGGAGAGGAGGGTAACGGCTAAGTAGGTATATCGGTTAAGGTAAGAGGGGAAGGAGTAGTAGTAGCGTATTCTAATAGGCGTTCTTAAAGCGGGCTTATAGAGGGTAGTAGTAATAGTGGCGATAATATCTCTAGTGTTTAGGAACGAGGGTAGCTATTCGGTGTGTAGATTTTAGGAATATTATTAATTATATTAAATATCGTATCTGCTAGGAGGCAATCCTCCTTATAGAAGTTAAGGAGGTTATTATTACTTTATTACAGATATAATAAAAGCAAGTATCTTTCCTAGATTTTATAAAGTAGGAAAAGCCGCATATTGCTAGCTGTTGTAAAGGTAGATTTATATATATCTATATTGACGGGTAGTTTTCTAGACGTCTTACGAGGTTTCGAGATAATATAGAGGTGTTAAACGGTGGTCGTAACACGCTTCGCGATCGTTAGGACGTATTAGAACGCGATAATAAGTTGCTATAGCTTGCTGCTAGTAATGACCTAGGCGATAATAACGGTGCGAAACGGTTTAATGCTGTTACTGCTACTATTTTGTCACCTTTAGAGGGTATAAGGGGGTAATATAAATGGGTTAGACGCCTATATAGCGGGACTAAGTTATTTAGTTTGCTTTACTAGTAGGGGGGGAACGTCTAACCCGTTTATATTACCCCTTATAGAGAAGAATAGAAGCGAGTTGGGCTAAGAATAAAACGTGGACTTAATACATTTAATTAACGTAATCTACCCCTAAGCTGGCCATACCCCTAAGCCGGCCACCCTAAAAACTACTAAAAATTAGAAAATCCGTGCCTTAATATCTTAATAATAGCTTAATAATAAATTATAAAATTTTATAATTAGCTTTTTATACCTACTTTAAGACTCTTATTTAACTTTAAAAGTAATTTATTAAGTACTTTTAGAGATATGGGAATTTAGCTTAAAATTAGGGGCTAAAACTTAATATCTTAATAATGGCTAGGTTTATTACTTTAAAACTTTAATAAAAGTCTTAAAGTAGGTATAAAAGGCTAATTATAAAATTTTAGATTTTATTATTAAGCCATTATTAAGATATTAAGGCACAGATTTTCTAATTTTTAGTAGTTTTTAGGGTGGCTAGCTTAGGGGTATAGCTAGCTTAAGGGTGGATTATATTAGATTAGATTAGGTTAGTAAACCTATAGGCCTTCTTAGCACCTTATAGTGGGTGGCTAAGACGTTAAGTATAAGCAGCACACTGTGAAAAAAATCCTATTATACTTACGCTAACCTAAAATAGGGCTTATACTAACTTATTAGGATTATAGGTCCTAATAAGGGATTGTAAATTATAGGGGATTATGCGACCTAAATTGTGGGTTAAAAGGTTATAGCGGGTTATATAATTACAAGCCTATAATTTACTAGTAAAGGCCTAGATTACGTATATATTAAAGACTAGCTAAGCTAATAAGATAACCTAAATATAGTGCAGAAACGAAGTAATAAAATAATAATTACTAGATTTGCTAAGACTAAACTAGTATAATATAGGTTTAGGTAGGGTATCTTAAGGGATATTTCTTAGCTAAGAGTTATATTATAATTAATATTATAAACAGTAACGATCTGGTAACAATTAGAGTAGAGGAGGACTTACCACCTTATATAGAGCCTAAGTGGACCTAAGTTAGAATAATAAGGTATATCTAGTCCAAGCTATGGATAGAATTAGACTAATTAGAGGCTATACCTTAATCTAGTAAAGTCCTAACTTGTAACGGGACTAGCCCAGTTATAGTAGGAATGTCTTAGTGAAACACTTAATAGATAAATTCCGACGCTTTAACCAAATTCTGCCAAATTAATTAAATTCTACTAAAGTCCGTTAAAGACCACGTGCGTATATACGCACGCATTAACCACTAAGCCCCTAACTATTTAATTATATAATTCTTTTGTTATTCCCTTCTGTTCTTTACGCAACGTCTTATTCTTAGCAAGAACTATATACCCTTAAATTTAGATAGAATTTATATTATTCCTTTAAATCTTCCCTAAAGTCTCTCCGCGCCTTATACTACGTTATATTAATACTAATACCCTTAAAATAGCAAATAAACTTAAATCCGCCATATTAACTATTATAGCCCTAGTTAGGGAATAAATAACTATAATATAATAGTCCTTTATAGATATCTTAGCCTAGTAACAAACTATACTAAAAGCTTAGTATTAGTAATTAATTAAAGTAATACGCAAAGAACTCTATAACGCTAAAGTACTTACGTTAAAGACCCTAATAGTAATACCTATAAATAAAATTAAAATAAGTATATATAAACCTAACCTATTAAATATAAACCCTAAACTAGTAATGGCAGCTTAACCTATACCTATAATAAACCTGGTACCTACTATAAAATCTAAAAAGCTCCCTAACCCTTTAATGTTTAATAAAAATAAAAATAACCTATATCCCTTTATAACTAAGCTCCGTTTTAAACTTTTAATAAACTATAACTAATACCCTACTAAAGCTAGCAAGATTAGCTATAGAATGTCT
>Ga0307515_10010588_pt1 | contig 17656 bp, 5 predicted proteins | sample 17_EM_MG_FD_194513 | JGI IMG/M metagenome (GOLD analysis project Ga0307515, IMG submission 194513) | Populus trichocarpa ectomycorrhiza microbial communities from riparian zone in the Pacific Northwest, United States - 17_EM | ecosystem: Host-associated > Plants > Roots > Unclassified | place...
CCTGCGTAAATATTTTTCTTTATAATTAACTATTAATAGGCTGCCTTAAAGGCTAGTAGGAACTTAAGCTTAGTAATATAGTTAATATAATCGCGAATTAGGCTACTAATCTAATACCTATACGCGTGCTTTAATAGTAAGAAGTAGCTAATATTAAGCGGCTATAGGAGATATAATAAATATAGCAGCATATAGAGAGTATAGATATTATTCTCCTTATAGATCTCCTAAAATTTAAGTAAAGTATAGCTCTTATAGCCGTTAATAATTAGTAGCTAGCGCGCGCCTACTATATAATTCTTTATATACTTAATAAAGTGCTCTAGCTAAGTAACTCTAAGCTTATTAATAATCTAGCCGTTATTACTAACTATAATAGCCTAGTTATATAGTATATCCTCCTAGTACTAGGTAAAGAGATAGTACTTACTAGTAAAGATAATAAAGGGTAAAATTGCCTACCTAGTAGCGTTAATTCCCTAAATTATTATAACCCACTTATAATTACTTAGCTAGATTACTTTTAGCTAGCCTTATCTCTTTAAGCTAGTAATAACTAGCTAAGTTAATATCTTACCTATTATAAAGCTAGTCTTATTAAAGTTATAGGTATCTTTATTATAGATACCGTATATAGCCTTAGTACGCGCTATAAGCTTAAACTAAGCCTTAATAGCCTTAGGATTCTTATATAGGGCTCTCTATTAATTATACGCTTAATTAAATTAAATTATAAGGCTGTCTATTTACTTAATAAAGTTAAAAGGCTAGTTCTTACTAACCTACCTAGCAGTGCGCGTAGTAAGTAGTTTATCTACTATATTATATATAGCACCTAAAGTAGGCGCAAGCCCTTATAAATTTAGGTCTAGTATATATCTAATAATTACCTCCTCTTTAAGCTTAGTAAGCTTCTTTAATTTAGGCTTATAATCGCGTTATATAAGCCTTTTAGCGCGTTAATTATAGAGCGTAGTTTTAGGGACGTTAAATATTACTATAGTGTGGTTTATGCCCAAAATCTACTTCTAATTAATAGCTAAGATAGTAAGGAGGATATCTGCTTCATTGTAGGGCAATTAAGTAATAGTTAATTGAGCCATTATAGTTAAAAGGTGACGGGTCGTAAAAAGTTGGTGGGGTTCGCGACTCCCTTGTATTCGCGACTCGCTTGTGGAGTACGTTAATCCATATCGATAAGATGGACGATAAGAGAATGGAAAACCAGCCTGACTAGGAGTAGACACTCCACACGGTTAATAACTTGGGCGTTCTCTACGTGGACCGGGGCAAGCTCGGCGAAGCAGAAAAGATGTACTTGCGGGCGCTAGAAGGATATGAGAAAGCAGTTGGCCCGCGAGATACTCTAACCTTTATACCGGTGCTGAATACGATCTGGGGCCTCGCTTCCCTCTTTGACCGTCAAGATAAAGTAGCGGAAGCTGGAGCAATGCACTCAAAGGCTCTATCAGGCTACCATAAAGTGTTCGGGAATGATCACCCAAGGTGCCAGACCTTGCGGGAGAAACTTAACAAGGCCAGCCTTGCAGCTGAGATAGAGTCGGTCCAGGCGCGCAGCCAACCGCAGACTATTGCCAACTCTAGTGCAGGCGGTAAATCATCAACCTCTAAACGGCACAAAATGCTGAGAAGACTTGGCTTGAAGCGGGACTTGAACATGCGCTAGATCACGCAAGAGCTTTTGTGGCCCCTTCCTATGGACCGGCTAGAGGAATGTAGCCTGCACGTAAAGGTGGTGTCTGCTGTGCAGGACCATACGAGGTGCAACCGGCAGTGGGATGTGTGGCTTTTGTTTGAGCAATGTCAGGGAGATGAACGTAAGTGTGACTGTATAGACTTTCCTTAGAAATATAGGCAGATACATACATAAGACCGCAAAAGCACTTCAGTCACTGTCCTCGACATCAACACCAAGACTGCAAATAAGTCGACTGCGCCGCGTGGCTGCCTTTGTTGACCTCCTACTGCGGCTTTGAGTTCTCAGCGGGGTTCCGCCACAAAATGGCGGATGCCTCGAAGCGTCGAATTGGAGTCTTCCAGCTCGATCTAGCGAGCGACTGCGCCCGCAATTCCGACGCCTTGATTGGTTGTTCCTCACCATCTTGGCCCTTCTGGTTTTAGCACCAGCCTCCCTGAACTTGAAAGCTATTTCTGGCGACTACCCAGCTGAGGGCAATCGCTTTATGCCGCCATGTATGCTAAGGAATCGTCGCACCTACGCCTACAACTCATTATGTATAAGAATGGGTCGCACCTCCGCTTTCTCATCATCAGAACACACAATTTGAACACCTTTCCTACACTCTGAAGTCTTTTCATACCGTCTCAGCACTACAAACACTCGCTGCTCCAACACTTCCAACTAGCAATACCACCGCTCTTACATTTTCGTATACATCTCCAATTACCTCACCATGCATCACTTCACCACCATCTCCCTCACCATCGCCGCCTCTCTCCTCGGCCTCACATCCGCCCTCCCAACCCAAGAGCGCCGCTCCTGCCAATACACCTACCCAACATCCATGTACCAGCTCACCCCCTCCGGCGACACCGCCGAACCCGCCTCAGCCGACTTCTGCATCTACACCACCCGCGTCCAATACGCCCACTTCGCCAACATCCCCGCCACTGCGCAGGGCGCCTGCCAGCTCGAATTCACCTTCCCGGCCGGCTACGAAGTAGCGGGTGCCGGCTCCCACCAAGTCAATGTGTGGAAGATGGCCAAGCCCATCGCCGCCACCGACACCTGGGGCACCGCGCCCAAGCCGACCACGTTATTCGGCACGGTGACTCTAGACAGCGATCCCAAGAGCGCGAAGACGATTGTCGTTAATAGCGGCGCGTGTGCGGAGATGAGGGATTTTGAGTTCACGGTTGCGGAGAATGGGAATGGGGTTGGTGGGACGGTTGTGTATCAGCAGCGGAATCCGGGGGAGAATGCGACGATTGCGGCTGCGGCTGGGATGCGCATTTCGTATGGTTGTTAGGAGATCGTTCGATTGACTTGACGGCATCTTGGTGGTAGCATTTGTTTGGAGCGTTGCTTGCATAGCGAGGTGGCGCTTTGGTTGATGCTGGAGGTTTTGTTTTGCTTTTAGAGGATCGAGGAGTCAGGATTGGGATTTTAAGCATAATCGCATCTAGAATTGTTTAGTATTAATCGTAATGAAATTCTCTGTCTGAAAACTAGTACGCACCGCTAATACCATGTTTGAGAGGGCAGTGAGTGAAGTGCATCAAACTCCAAACAACACTTCCATTTTTCAATCACAGCATCGGTGGACTGCGTTTAGGATTTCTCGCCTCGATACCTATACATTGATAAGTGATATTTCTAAAACGGCGTCATTCAGGCAGGCCTTTCACCAGCAACAACACTAGCACCCAAGTCTATATTGGCGTCTTTGAATATTATACCCATATTCACAAGACCTCTCTCCCTCTCTCTCTAATCGCATAATGATAGCCAGCCGCAAGTATCCCCAAAATACACACGCAACCGGTCCCGGTGGTCTAGTGGTGAGAGTACCAGGTGCACTACGTCGGCATGGGCACCCGATCAGTTCCTGCGTAGGTGCGAATCCTACAGGGGTTACCACATTTCTCGCGGAAGATCGAAAGGCTCTCTTAGGGGTCCTGGGGTTTTTCTTGGGTTTTTCCTTAGGACAGATAGTCGTATTAGAGGGGGGTGCGAGTCCCATGGTGAGCGTAAGCTTCTGGTCTCAGTGGCGCTATCTTCGGTGAATATCACCCACTAGAGGGTGTTCCTGTGTTAAATTAACATCTATCTACCGACCTCTTAGAGGTGTCGGCACTATAACTATTCGGCTGCGTGCGCCAGTACTGTACGTAGTATAATACAAATCGGACAACCTCTTCAGCGCCGATAAAAGCGGCGGAATAACGGCACGGGCCACAAACACCAAAACACCCCCTAAACAATTACAATAAACAACAATACGCGCACCAAAACACTCCCAAGATTGCCGGCGTGTAAATGGGCAGATAACACAGTATTGAGCATAAATTGAGCGTTTAATTGTATATAGAAATCAAGGTATGGCCGAAAATCTAGTATTTATGGCCCGTGCCGTTATTCCGCCGCTTTTATCGGCGCCGAAGAGACAACGTAGGTGATAGGGTTATGACGGTCGGCATATGACGGTCGGCTACTACCGCCTTCCTAGTTGGGCTTACTGCGAGAATGGTTTGGAACATCAAAATACTGCCCCTTTCAACAAGTGTTACAGCTCCGTGCTCGTCTCCCCCTAACGTAGTTGACCAGGAAGCGAGCCACCCCACGTAGCGAGCCACCTGCAGGTGATATTTGATCAATTTATAATAAAATTAACAACGAGCTTATATATATTTCAAATAGGCTAAATTAAAGCTTTTATTTATCTCATTCTTTGCTCGTCACCAGTCTAAAGAAGAAGAAGCCATACAACAATATTAATATTTAGAGGTATAGGCATAAAGGAGGCGATATCTTTGTAAGTATAGCCGGCGCCTATAGCTACGTAGTAGCAAAGAGGGTGGGTAAAGTAGAGAAAGCTAAGTATAACCTAAAGAGCTGTTCCTATATAGCATAGCGTAATAGGAACAGACCTATACCTAAATATTGTATATTATTATATAAAGGGGGCCTAAAGGCTAAGAGAAGCGCTAGTAAAGGTAAGGGAGCGTAGCCAGCGAAGGCAGAGGGTAGGGGAGAGAGCGTTTAATGTAAAACCTATTTAAAAAACCCTCCTAGTCGCCGCTAGGTAGGGGAAAAATTAGGTAAAGACTACTCTTAGGGGTAAGACGACCTAACGCGATTATAACAGCAAGACGCTATATATTATAATAGCCGAATACTTACTTAAGCGAATGTAAGATATAACCCGACCTTAATGCTTCTAATACATTTAACGCGTAAAAAGCGATAGAAGGGGTATAGGTAAGAGGAGACTTATGTAGAGAGAGAAGACTCTTATAGAGAGAGGTGCGTATAACCGGCCTTTAAGACAATGCGCTGTAAAAGGGGTTAAATATAATGCGGCGGCAGCGGAGATAAGGTAAGAAGAGCTTCTTTAAAGGCGGCAGGGCTACTAAGCAGGCAGTATTCTGGCTTTATAGATAGCGTTAATAGTTAACTTATAAGAATAGATATAGAACTATCCCTTAATACGTTATAGTAAAGGGGCTAGTTAGTTACGGCGGCGGAGTTTAAGGAGCTTCTTTAAGAGCGTAGCAGTAGGCGACTAAGTAGGTAGTCTAGCAATAGCTTTATAGGCAGCGTCCTTATTAAACTTAATAGAATGCGAGGCAGAACTAGCCCTATAGAGAGGGGGTTAGTTGCGGCAGAGTAAGATAATTTAACGCAATAATGACGGGATAAGCGCGTCGCAATGCGATAAATTGAATAAACAATAGATTCTCTATTAAATAAGCCTATATGCAAAGCAAAAGCCGTATAGCTCAAAAATGGAGAAGTTTAATGTTGTTGGTAGAAGTAGTAGGTGCGCGCAATCTACCGATAAACATCTTCATATTACTCTTTCGATCTTAATATTGCTTAAATTAATTTAACTACGTTATAGTAGTGATATAGACCCACGCGCCGACTAATGGCATGGACGGCTACTATATTCCTACGACGTCCCTTTCCGGATCAACGACCCTTTAATCTACTTATTTATAGGCTATAGATTATACCTAAATATATAATAGAGCCTTCTAAAAGCTAAGATATAAAGGAATTAAATATACCTACTACTTTACGCACTTTAAAGACACTAACGACTCTCCTAGAGCTTAACGTCACTATATTAAATAGAGCCGTTCTAAACCCTAGTAAGCATAATTAAGATTAGACTTACCTTTATATGGGTAAAAGTCTCTAAGATAGTAGTAGAATTATAAGATAGAAGGCCTATAGCTTTCTAGGCGCTATAGGTCGTATTAGGGGTAAATACCTATATATATGCCTTTAGGTAGAGCTTTAAAAAATTCTTTATTAACGCCTACGTGACTATATCGATAGAAGGTATCTACTTACTTCCCGTAGTAGTAAGAAAGTGGCCTAAAATAACCTATATCTAGTAGTTAAAGCTTATAAGTTAGATAAGGTAGTAAAGCTGCTAAGACAATCTTATGCGCGAGCGTATACTTAACAAATTGCTAGGTAGGGTAGCTCTAATAATTATCTATTAAAAGTAGGTAATATTACTATATTTTACCGTCAGAATCTTCTATAAGATGTCTTATATATTTATTATAATGTTTAATATAATATAGGCCTAAAGAGTTATCTATTTACTTACTAGGGAATATAGTGTACGTATATCCGCGAAGGCTCTTATTTTACTTACTAATTTAATACTATCCTTCCTAGTAGTATTACATCTTCTAAATTAAGAAGGTAGGCGGTAGAGAGCCGTTAACGTAAATTGTTTTAATTATAGATACTGACTTATAAGTACCTAGCTATATAACTATTTAATTTTTTAACCTTTTCCTATATATCTTACCTAATATAATTACTTAGGCTACCAATATAAGGCCTAGTAATACCCCCTTTTCGTTAAAGTTATAAATAAAATTTAAATACTTAACTTAATATTGCTTATGTATAGCACGGAAGAACCTAAACTAATTATATATAACTGCTAGATCGCCATTCTAAGCTCTCTAACAGTTGAGCTAATAACTTAGTATAGTACTAAGACCGTGGCGTTGAACAAATCTTTGCCCCTAATACTTGCCTAAGGTACGGCCTTCACCTAAATAGGAATAAGCTATTTCTAAAAGTATATAAACCTTTAACAGAAGGTCCTAGGATTATTATTTGTAGAGTTATTTAGTAATTTACTATTCTTATAGCGGATATAATAAACCTAGGTAAGCTTTGTGTCGTGGGAGACGGCTAGTAAGACGATGTCTAACGGTAAATCTAGGTGCTCTATAGGCGCTAGAGGCCTTGCGAATTGACGGCTTAACACTAGAAGAAAGATCTTGTATAATATTTTATATAGTGGTTTCGGCTTTACGAGAGGGCAAAGATTGATTTGGCATCGTGCAATATGCTAAGGCTTTTCGATTTTGGTGTAATTTGCTAGGAAATAAAAAATGGTAGGAATATTCTTGTGTGGCTCGCTACGTGGGGTGGCTCGCTTCCTGGTCAACTACGTTAACTATAAAATCTATAATAAGGAACTTCTTGCAATTATATAAGCATTTAAAGAATTTTAACTAGAACTCTTCTTAGTAAATCCTAATTAACCAACTAAAGTTCTTACGGATTACTATAACCTTAAGTACTTTATAACTATAAAGTAGCTAAACTAACGCCAAGTATACTAAAATAAGTTCCTCTCTAGTTTTAACTTTAAAATTGTATATAAACTAGGAGTATAAGGTACTAAGCCTAATAGCCTAATACGCCACTTATAAGACTTCCCTTAGTTAAAAAAAAACTCCTAAAATTAGTTCTAATAATAGATAATCCTAAAGGCACGGAATTTAACCCTAGGTATACTACTTATAATAAAGCTAATAGTACCCTAGCTTTATACTATAGAACTAAAGTTACCCCCTAAAATTAATAAGCTTATTATTACAGTATATAACACCTTTATTAACCTATTACTATATTAACTTATTACTATAAAGACCGCTAGTGCCTATACGCTACCTACTAACCTTTAAAGCCTAGGCTAGATTAATATAGTAGCCTTAAAAGTAAAAGAGAACAGACTCTATTATAGAGGCCGCCTATTTATTCCTAACTTAGAAAACCTATAACAGCAACTAATCTAAATAGCCTATAACCTCTAATTAAGTGGCTACCTAGGTAAAGAAGGAATCTATAAGCTTTTTAGCCGATACTACTTCTAGCCTAAGATAATTAACTTAGTTAAACGCTTTATAGGTGCCTACTACGGTTATAAGTAAGCTAAGGTCTTTAATATAAAGTACTAAGGACTACTATACCCTTTATTAGTACCTATATAACAATAATCAAATATTACTATAGATTTTATTAATAACTTACCACCCTATAAATAATATAGCCGTATCTATAAAAATATCCTTATAATAATATGCCAACTTATAAAAGAGCGCCACTACGTCCTAACTAAAGGCGTAGCCGTTACTAATATTACTAATATCTTCCTCTATAAAGTCTACCGATTATATAGGTTACCTAACTTAATTATATCCAACTAAGGTATATAGTTTAACTCTAATGTATAGAGACGAATCTACTAACGCCTTAGTATCTCTATTAAGATATTTATATCCTTCTACTATAAAACTACTAGGTAACTAGAAAACGTAAATGCTAGCATAAAAGTATACCTATAATAGGTAGATTACCTTTTACTCCATTAAAAAAGAAAATGGAGATCTGACTGCCGGTTTTAGAGGGTTCTGTCACCGTTTTTGGAGGTCGCGTCGCTAAAACTCCCCGCCGCCCTAAGCCTCTTGCTTGCCGGTTTAACGTTAAGCCTCTCGCTTACCTAGCCTATGCCCCGGTTTTTATAGGCAGACCAGTTTATCTAGAAGTATAACCCTTCCACGCGCCTGGCGCCGAACCTATATATACTCTATAGCTCCTACCTCTGATCCGTTTAACCCAGGCCCCGTTTCTCTTATTCTTTACCCTTCTACCTCTAATCCGTTTAACCTAGGCCCCGTTTCTCTTATTCTTTACCCTCCCATCTCCTTAACCCTACATTACTCTCTATATCCTTTCCGCTGTTACTACCCTAAGTTCTCTTCTAGCTCCCTAAAATGCGGCGCGCTCGATTATTAAATCGCAGCTTATTATCTAGCGTTACCGACGATGAGTATATAGATATAGATAGCGACGGTAATAGCTACCGGACAGAACCGACCGTCCTTAATAGTAATACTAACAGTACTACTAAATCTGAAAATGCTTGCGAAGCGTCCGCTTAAGCATGGCTTTATAAGGATTAAGACTATCTACTAGAATATTACCTTAAACAGTTAAAAGAGTTTGGGGAGTCTAATTTTACGATATAGGACTACGCCGATGCCATTATAGCTCTCCTTGACCGCATTAAAGAACACTAGTATTAGTAAGTAATAACCTATTTAGCGGCTTCCTCTTAGGCCTAACTTAGCAGAGAGCTAACAATTTCTAGATACTGTACCTATATAGGGAAAGACCCCAAGAAAACGTACCGAGTCCTCTCGCTTCGGCTCCTTTATAGCTTCTTTAATTAGTCCCTAAACTAGAAACAAGGGAAAGGTGGTAGGAAATAGTGCGGGATAAAGGTTTCTAGCTCGCTTAGCCTATACTAGAAGTACTATTGCCTTATATATAAGAGAGCGACCGAAGGGAAAATTGCTGGCGAACTAAACCGCTAGATATATAAGGTGATTATATTCCTAGTTAATCCTTTAACCTAGTAAGGTAAGGCAGAGCTAAGATATCTTTCTTAGGTACTTTGGAAACTGGCGGAGAAATATAGTCTAAGTAAGAAAAAGTAAAAAAAGACTATTATAGACGCGGAGGATCTCGCCCTAGTCCTTAAGACTAACTTAGTTATAATAAGGAAGTGATATATAGTTGGACGATATTGGATATAAGTGTATTTCTTAATATAACTAGGTCTTTATACTACGAGCCGACCTAAAGCTCTTCTAAACCTATGCTACCAACATATAATAATTACACTTATTCGCGACCTAGAAGGCGGGCCTTATAAGATCGTGCCTAAGTTTATATTTAAATTCACTAAGGAATATCTTGGTATAAAAGAAGCGTATATTCCCTTTCTACCCTATTTCTCTCCTTACGCTTACGGAAAACTAGTAATACTTTCCCAATTTCTAAAATTATCTTTAACCCTTTACTTATTCTTAGCCCTTATGTCTTTCTCCTAGGCCTTCTTTTTATGGATAAAGCTTTTACGGCCCCTAATCTAACGTCTATAGAGTAGCTTAGCAAGCTATATATCGAGCCTAGGCGTAATAAGTTGCCGCTACCACTTCGTTCAGACCTAGATAATATCCCCGTATTTCGGCGATTGATTAAAACCCCCTATGGCTATAAGGTCTCACTCGACCAGCCTTTGCTATACTTAACTCTTTTGCCCTAGATTAAGGACCTTGGCGTAATTACGGGATTTTAGCAGGTTGCGCGCCTATATAGTCTCCGTTACGGCGTAGGCAAGGCATTTAATAAGAATGGTAAGTTTTATTATATAGAGCTAGTTCTACTAAAACCTTTCTAACGCCTATACCACCTAGGTAATGTAAGTGATGCCCTTTAGAACCTAATAATGCAGCACGCTGACGCTCGAACATTCCTAAAGTACTACCTTCCGCGGCGTGTTGGCGTAGATATATAGGCAATTATTTAAGGCTTAGAGCCTTAAGAAAAGTTAATAAAAGCGGTATGCTAAATAAGCTAATTAATTAACCCGCGGCAGCTATAGCACCTAATAATAGAATAATCCTTATCGGTAAACAAGAACCTGCGCATTTGTACCTTAATTAAAATTTAAAATAAGCTAAAGCTTAGCCTTAAGCGCAAAACCGCAGGAAGTATAGAATACTAAAAACTTAGCCAAGAAATTATAAATAAAAGGCAACGTTAGAGAAATGCGCTATTAGAAAATATTAAGAAGAATTAGGATAATAAATAAGCTGTAATTAACATTAAGCGGCAACTTTCTAGGGATAAATTTAGTGAGGATATTAAAGCAACCTTAGAATCCTGCAATAATAGATTAATTAAATATAAACGCCTTATTAAAGTGATTATAACGCTTCCTAGCACGTTACTAGAAGATAAGATACGTAGACGCAATAATGCCATTAATGCGATCGTAGATTACTACAATATTAAAGAAGGTAGGGCGTATTGGCTAAGTCATCGCCAGAGGCAGTCTAGGATAGGTGTCGCCCTTGGCTAAGTCAAGATTAAAGAAGATACTGAGATTTCAGAAGCGGCTAAAGCACTAGAGAGGGCAAAGGCATCCTTATATAAGGAGAAAAGACCAAAAATATACTTTATCTGCCTTAGGAACTAAAAGCTACTAATTAGTAAGCGTATATATAAGTTTTACACTCTAGCTGCTCTTATAAAACATTTCTAAGGCAGTTATCTCTTTAAACTCCTATAGTAGGGTGAGATTGAATGCAACGTTTACGAAGTAACCCTTAAGCATAAAATGTATCTTTAGAACTATGCGCTTAGTATATATAGAACCTTTTCCTAGTTATTACGCGCTTATCTTATTATTCTTTACCACTTTTTATTTTATTTTAGTCTGTTATTATCCAATTCTGTTCCAGTATTTAGTAGAATAGATATAATAACTAGGATTTTATAATTTGTTTAGGGGGGTAAGGGGTAATAGGTAAGGTGAGGGTGAGGGTAAGGTAAAGGATAAGATAAAGGGTGGAGTAAGGGGTAAGGGGAGGGGAGGCTAATGGGAGATAGATAATATAGTTGCTATATAATATCTAACGGATTAACTATAGACATAAAGCATTTCTAACAAGCGTATCTCTCTAAACTCCTATAGTAGGGTGAGATTAAATATAACGTTTATAAAGTGACCCTTAAGTATAAAATGCATCTTTAGAACTATGCGCTTAGTATATATGGGACCTTTTCCTAGTTATTACGCGTTTATCTTATTATTCTTTGCCACTTTTTATTTTATTTTAGTCTGTTGTTATCTAATCCTATTTTAGTATTTAGTAAAATAGATATAATAACTAGGATTTTGTAATTCGTTCTAGGGGGGCGAGGGGTGTAAAGGGTAAGGGTAAGGGTAAGGGTAAGGGTAAGGTAGAGGATGAGATAAAGGGTAGGGTAAGGGGTAAGGTAAGGGGAGGCTGATAGGAGATGGATAATATAGTTACTATATAATATCTAACGGATCGACTATAGACGAGATATATATTTGAATTTCTTAGATTAACCTAAACGGAGAAAGGAAGAGAAGTATTATATAATGACTTCCTACCTAAGCCAATCTTCTAAGCTATGTATCTTTACTTATATATAACGCTTATACCTTTTGTAATAAAGTATATAAGGGTGATTACGGTTAGATAGATAACTGCTATCCTTAATATAATATATAAACTCGGCTTTATAATTAATGTTATAATAGGTCCTAGTCGTGTAGAGGGTATTAAGACAGTTATTAATGTTTTCGCTTTTATGCTTAGCCGTAGTATACCTCGCCTTAGCGGATTAAAGTAGTAATTCTGTTTGTTATAGCTAAGATTAAATAGCTTAAAGTTTTAGCATAAAATTTTCCTCTATATCCTTAGATATGGTAATCGCTGTCCGTATAATGCTAATGGCGAAATCGCCTATAATGTTTAGCTTTACGAAGTCCTTAAGTTTAATAAACTCTTTAATATACTCGGCCGCTATTAAGGTAATTATATTATATAATGCTAAGTCGCCTATTAGGCTAAAGACATCCCTAATAATATTAGGAAACCTGTTTGCGAACTAGCTAATTTCTAGAATGTGTTGGATTTTTGTATTTATAAGCTCTTTTAGCTATAGTATATTATAGTAATTAGCAATTGTATTAATATAGACGTGATGAAGTGTAATATAGGTCGTCGTTAGCTATATTATTATGTCTTTATTATCGCCGCCACTATTGTCTAGTTTAGATGGCGATAAGGTATTAGTGTTGTTAATATTAAATCCGTACTTCTTCTTGCTATTTTTATAATCCCTCTTGTATATAAATTGGATTATTCTCTTAATAGTGCCGGAATCGAACTCGTTGATATTTATAATATTAGTCGCCGCCTCTTACCCGTTAGTTGGTTAGTTAGGGTCAATTCTACTAAACGTTTAGTTAGCTTTTACTTAAAAGCCTCTATTATAGGTAGCTGTAAGTATAGGAGATTGGGTGTATATAATCGCTTTATAGACTTTAAACTCCAGCCCTTAGTATATAAGTTTTAAGTTGTTATATTTCTTGCTATTTATAAGCTGCGCTAAACCGAACGGAATACTTTTAGATGGTATATTTCTCTAGTTTCGACTACGTCTTAAGTAATGTTTAAGGGAGTGATTTAGTGTTAAACAGGACGATTAAGAATAAGAATTTTACTTTATTGAGCGTGGCTCTAGAGCCTCTATATATATATTAAGAAGTTTGTCTAATCTATAACGGATTTAGCTGGTTAGTTAGAGCTTTAAACGTTAGTCGCTTGACTAAGGACTGGTATAACTTCTAAAGTTCTAGGAAGGGTAAGTGGTGGGGTATACGGCCGTAGCGCCTAGAAGTAGTTAGTGGTTATATAATAGAGGCTTAGTTAGAGGACGTATTCCCATAGCTTAGGTTGAGGCTCTATACTCCTCTAAGCCATATTAAGTAAAGTTAAATAGTATTATGTTCCTGCGTACCGGCCCGCTAATTACACTATTTTACTTTTTCTCTAGCTATATACTAATACATCCTATATACCGGCCTATTTTTTATATACACCCCTATACTAACCTAATAATATTATAAGTGCCTGCTCTAACGTACGTGTAGCTAGGATCTTAACGGATTTAGTGGCTGTGGCTTTAGTCTTATAAGCTAGGAGGTTGTGGGAGCTAGGGGCTTATAGGAGCTGGGGGCTTATAGGAGTTAGGGGATCCTACGAGCTAGGTAATTGTATAAGTAGAGTGGTTTAACTTAGCGCCCTCTAATTAATGCCCAGCGTGTAAATAGGGTATTAATGGGTTTAATAACTTCGGCTTTAATTATGTGAGCTGGATGCTTATAGGAGCTGGCCGATCTTATAAGCTAGGTGATTGTGCGAGCTAGGTAACTATGTGAGTATAGTGCTTATAGGAGCTAGGTAATCCTATAAGCTGGGCGATTGTATAAACTAGGTAATTGTGCGAGCTAGGTAATTGTGTAAGCTGGGTAATTATGCGAGCTAGGTGATTGTGCGAACTAGGTAATTATGCGAGCTAGGCGATTATATAAGTAGAGTAATTGTGTAAGTAGAGTAATTGTATAAGTAGGGTGATCTAACCTAGCGCCCTTTATTAACGCCTAGTATATAAATAGGAAGTAAATATTAGGAAAATACTAAAACTATAAAAAAAAGAAATATATAAGTTTTAGATATAGAAATATTAAAGAAGTTCCTATATAAAGACCCCTTATATATACTTGGAGAAGTTCCTATATAAATAGCCCTATAAGCGTAGCTATAAGTCTAACCCCTCTCGTGTAACCTAACTACCCCTCCCTACTATACCGGAATAGATAAACAACCGCTATATACTATAAGTAGAGAAATAATTTAAATAAAAAGAAAATACTATAAAAAAACATGTTTATATCCTTAAGATATAAATCTATAAGTACTGTAGTCTTAAATACGACTAATAGTTGCTAAGGTGGCATGCGTCCCAGGTCTATAAAAAATTTAAAAAAAATCCTAGGTTATTAGCATAGATTTTCCTTCTATTATTACTTTTAAGGTAGTAAATAAATTTATCTAAGTAAAAGTATAGATTATCGCGAATGCTTTATAGCTTGCTATAAGTTAAGCGGGTAGAGACTCTAGTAGGAATAGTAAAATATTATTTTGTTTCGCGATAGGCTAAATGAAAAGTAGCTAAAGTTTTAACCCTTTTACTAGCTTTTATTAGAAATCTTCTTTATATTTATATCCTATACTTATAGATTTAAGACTATAAAGCTAAGGCTACTATATCTAACCGTCGCCTATATAGCCTTATCGCTTAACATCTCTTTATTACTGTCTGCCCCTATTTCTTAATCTTTAGTGCTGAAACTATTTTCTCCGTTATATAATATCTCTGCGTCCTATTCTTAATCCTTATTACTAAAGTTATTTTCCTAACCAGCTAACGCCTTTACGTTGCCGTTATCTTTAAAGTCGGTTTCTTTATCTATAAACGCCTACTTAGCTAATAATTTAGGGACGCTGCGCTTATAGGTATTTAGGGTTGCGGATACCACTTAAGAAGAAATTGTGGTTAATGTTATTAGGATATAGAATAAGACTATGGACCTCTAAGTACCGGCTGCTTAGCGCTTTAAGTAAAAGATCTCCCTTAACGCAAGGCAGATTAATAGGAGTTGATTGCCGCCTGTATAAGGCGGAGCGCTTATAAAGGGCTTAGCTAGAATAGTAATTAAACCACCCTAGAGGCACTAATAGCTCCTTTGCTATAGATGGGGGGTTAATATATAAGATTGACTAGCTAGGATAAGTCTACTACTTAGGTAGTGTCTTGCCCCGGGAAGGATAGGCGTTGGAAGTAGATTATATAATGCTATTCCTGCTAAAAGAGGCGTTATTAGGGGTTATTATTAACTTCCAATTCTAGTTTATAACTTTATATAAACGCTTCTAAACCCTGCTAAGGCATGCGGCGTCCGTTAGGGATTATTAGCCATTTAAGTTTAGCAGCAGCTTAGCTAATGGCTACCCCTAATAATGCCTTACTTGTAGATCACTCTAGGTATTTATAATCTCGGGTATAGACGATATATAAGCTAAGAGTAATTACAGCCACTAAATATTGTACTATAGACACTATATAAAGTGGAAAGGGGTAGCTAGTATACTCTGCTTTTCCCTTCTACCTTCTATCCTAACTCCGCCTTAGAAGAGAAATAGAATATAAACGTTATGCTCTTAGTTCTTATATGCCATTAATTTAACTCACCTTTAAATCTAACCTCTTAACTATATATCCCTTACTATCCTTATAAGAATACTAGACATTATATATATTACCTTAACTAAGCTTAGATATATTACTAACATAACCTATAGGTCCTTAATTAGTGCTTATAAAAATATTACGATATACTATCGCCCTAAAGATAATATACCTAATTATTAACCTACTAGAAACCTTAAATTATCCTAGAATTGTATTAATAACAAAGACACGGTATCCGGTAGCGGGGAGGAGAAATAATCGTAGCTTTTTAACCCTATGCAAAAATAGATGCCTTATACACCTACTTAAATACCTAAGGAGGTTAACTCTTATAAAATCGACGATAATACAGAGGGTAATATATAAGAGGATATGGAAATATACGCCAATTACCTTAAGAGCCTGGAAGGCCGTAGTGAAACTAAGATAGTCTTACCTAAGCTAATAGAGAGCTATAGTAAGGCTAAGACAGACTTACCTTAACCAAAAGAGGTTTATATTAAAGGTTTGCTGGTACCTTTAGGTATATTTATAAAACACCTATATATTATTTAGCAATACTAATAATTAAGTAGAGAATAGTTTAGCCAATTTTATAAACTTCTTTAGAGATATACCTCCCCCAACTAAAGTGTTAATAATTTCCGATGCTATAATTTTAGACGGACAACTAAAGTATCTCTTATTATAGTTGCCAACTTGCTATATAATAGAGGACTTAAAGTGTCTCCAAAACCCTAAATATAGATTAGTTGTATCTATATATAGTCCTATTATAATAGTATCCTAGTATCCTACCTAGGTTTTACCCGCGGGTATACCGTATAAGAGACTTATATTATACTATACTAAGAACCCGCGTCACCTTTATCGTTATACTAGGATATATAAACCGCTTATAGATATTATAATAGAGATAGCTTAGAGGGGTAAACTATATAAGCAAAGAGACTAACTAGGAGAGGCGCCAGATAATTATTTAGAAGATCCATTAATAAGAAGGACATGTAAAAGAAAGGTGGATTATACCGTAGATAGAGCCTCTAAGAAGCTAAAGAAATAAGAAATTTCTTATAAGAAAAGATTTTTGTAATCACGTTTATGTTTTCTAGCACTAAGAATTAAGGCGCCAATTAGGATTTTCTTAGCTTGGTATTGTTTTTCTATCTAGTTACTTCTATGTTAAGAGTATCTTATTATTGTTTATATATACGTTAAATTAAAGTTAAGAACTCGCTTATAGTAAGCTTATAAGTCCTCTACCTTTATATGCTTAGTAGCGATAAGTTAGCCGCCCTATAACTTGCTTGGTCCTCTATAAAGAATTAAAGTTAAGGTGTTAAAGTCTCTAGCGTTTTTGTAGGTAACTAGGGTGCGGGTTAACTCTAAATTTTATATTAATAAGGTGGGAATGTTAAGGATAAATATAGGATATTTCTCTTAATATTGAAAATAGGATCTTATTTTAAGAACTAGATCCGATTCTAAGCTAAACGTACTAAACGTGGCTAAAAAGGTATAGCGTTGAGCTAAGCGGTTTAATAGTCTTGGAAAAGAGGAGCTATTTTTAGTTGTGGCTTAAGTTATAATTCTAGAAACGGAATCTAATTCTAAAACTAAGATCCTAATTTAGGTTTACGAAGTAGACTAATTAACTGCTATAAAAAGGGCGCGATTCTGAAAAAGGATCTAGTTCTAAGAACTGGATCCCGGTTACGGAAAATAGGTTAATTACGCGCTATAAAATGGGGTTGGCTATATCTATATTTAGTATATTAGGTTTAGCTTATTTTAGGACTAGCCACGTAATTAATTGTGGGTGCTTATATAACTAACCTAATAATTAACCCGTTATTGCCAGCTGTACCTTGCCTAGCGCCTTTTAGCATCGCTATATTAGAGCCTTACGCGTTACGGAATAAACTA